>Ga0224510_10000234_pt1 | contig 46531 bp, 39 predicted proteins | sample SF_May12_sed_USG_FD_170161 | JGI IMG/M metagenome (GOLD analysis project Ga0224510, IMG submission 170161) | Sediment microbial communities from San Francisco Bay, California, United States - SF_May12_sed_USGS_4_1 | ecosystem: Environmental > Aquatic > Marine > Sediment | place: USA: California... | reverse complement strand
CGACCGCAGCGCATCGCGACTTCTGCCAGCATGCGAATCGCCGGCACATCCGTAGGCACCTGTAGCAGATGCTTTTTCAATAGCCGCTCGGCATTCGGAACGTCATTCCTGACCATGGCAATCGCAGCCTTCTGCAATGTCGGGTGCCGGGTCGAACATTGCACGTGGCGCGCATATGCCACATCGCCAGCCGCATTATCCCCGGTGGCCATGAGATGATCGGCGAGAATGCGCCAGGCCTCTGGGTGCTCCGGGTCAAGCTTCACAGCCGTCAGCAAGGCCTGCATTGCCTCATCGCCCTGGCCAAGTTCGGCCAGCGTTACCCCATATTCAAAGTGCGCGGCACCCCATTTCGGCTGCGCCTGCAACAGCCGTTCAAGCAACTCCAATGCAGCGCTTGCGTTACCGGAACGACGCCTGGCAACGGCCAGTAACAATACCGCAGGCGGATGGTTCGGAACTGCCTTCAGAATTTCTTCTGCCTGCTCGGCGGCAAGTGCCGCGTCGATTTCGATCAACTTCGCGGTGCGCTGCGTCGCCTCTTCCAGCGAACCCAGCACTTCCGTCGATGTTTGTTCCATCAATATGTCTCCGCGACGTCACCGAGGTTGGCATAAATTGTTTTCACCTGGGTGTAATGCTCGATCGCCTGCAAGCCGTTCTCGCGCCCGATACCCGACTGCTTGTAGCCGCCGAAGGGCACCTCCGGTGGCGTAATGTTGTAATCGTTGATCCAGACGATTCCCGCCTGGAGACGGGTTGCAACTCGGTGCGCGCGTGCAAAGTCGCGTGTGAATACGGCACCGGCCAGACCGAAATTTGTCGCGTTGGCTCGCGCGACGGCCTCCTCTTCCGTTGCAAAAGACAACACCGACATCAGTGGGCCGAAAACTTCTTCGCGCACGAATTCCATGTCATCACTGCAATCGGCAAATATCGCCGGCGTCACGTACAGGCCGCTGGCAAGCGGGCCATTTTTGAAGACCTCACCCCCACAGACATGGCGTGCAGAACTATTTTTGGCGACCTGCATGTAGCGACAGACCTTGTCGTAGTGCTCGCGCGAAACCAAAGGGCCCATTTGTGTGACCGGATCGAACGGATCACCGACGCGGATCGCCCGGGCGCGTGCAGCCAGTCGATCCACAAATTCGTCGCAAATGCCCCGTTGCACGAACACACGCGTACCGTTGGAACAAACCTGGCCCGTTGAATAGAAATTCGCCACCAGCGCCGCATTCAGGGCATTGTCGATGCTGGCGTCATCAAAAATGACGATTGGCGATTTGCCGCCGAGTTCCAGCGTTACTTTTTTCAGGTCGCTGCTGGCCTGAGCCATGACAATTTTGCCCGTCTCAACGGAACCCGTCAGCGTCACCTTGGCGACATCGGCATGTGTAACCAGCGCCTTGCCCGTTGCTGCATCGCCCTGCACCACATTGAATACTCCAGGTGGCATACCGGCCTCGCTGTATATTTCGGCCAGTTTTAGTGCGGTCAGCGGCGTCTGCTCCGCCGGTTTGAACACCATGGTATTACCGCAGGCGAGCGCCGGGCCAGACTTCCACATGGCAATCTGGATCGGGTAATTCCAGGCACCGATGCCGGCAACAACGCCTAGCGGCTCGCGACGGACCATGGCAAATGCTGCCGGCGGCAGGTCAACGTGCTGGCCGTGAATGGCCTGCGCCACGCCGGCAAAGTATTCCAGGACATCAGCGCCGGTTGCGATGTCGACGACCGCGGTTTCGGCGATGGGCTTGCCGGTATCCAGGGTTTCGAGCGCAGCAAGTTCGTCGTTACGCTGGCGCAGGATGCGGGCCGCCCGGCGCAGAATATTGCCGCGCTCCACGGCCCGGGTTGTCGACCAGCCGTCGAATGCGGCGTGTGCTGCGGCAACCGCCGCGTTAACTTCCGCCTCGCCCGCCGTCTCGACCTCACAGATCGCTCTATCGTTGCCCGGATGACGCGTGACAAACGTGGCACCACTTTGGTTGCGCAGGTAGCGGCCACCAATATAGCTCTGTTGCCTGGGCAAGGTCGTGTTGCTGGTGTATCGCGTGCGTGTTGCTGACATCACGTGGCCACCCCCGTCAGCTGGTGGCGCCGCAGAACAATGTTCCAGTAAACGGTTGCGTAAATCGCCACGACGATGAGGCCGATCCATTCGATTTTCAGCGGAGTGAACTGGTACAGAATGACCAGTGCGCACAGCACCAGCCAGTTGCCCAGGATGTAACGCCACCGGCCATGCCGCTCGGGCGTTACGTCAAGATTGGTGGTGTACAGCCGGATCAGGGAATCGAGCGAATTGATGACGAATATGACGCCAACGACGACCATCGCGAAACGCAGTATTGGTCCCACCTGCAACTCACCGCTGAAGTAAAAATACAGCACGGAAAACCAGATCGCGATAGGGATGGACGGCACGATGAGCAGTGCAGCAAATAGTTGCCAGGCTTTCAATCCGCCAACGAAGCGCGCGACAAACTGCCCAATCATGATGCTCCACGCAAACCACCAGTACAGATAAAACTGGTGATACTCGGATATCGGCGTTAAGAAACGATGCAGGTTTGAAAAATAATCGCCGATATGCGCCAAAGTCCGCAGCAATCCGCTTGCTCCCATGCCAGACCACAGCCAGGCAGCGGCGATCAGCGCAAAGAACAGCCAGGTGGAGGCAACGCTAAGTATTCTCACATACTTGATATCGGTGCTCGACAATACTGCGAACAGGATTACGGCCGCGACCAGGCCATAACGCAATACCGGCCCGATGCCGAAAATATAGTCGGGCAAATAAAGCAGAAACAGGAACGCAGTAAAGGCACAGGTGCCGATGACTACAAGGTTGTTGGTAAACTTTATGGCCGGTATCTGGAACAGCTGCAGCTTCGGCTCGACAATGCAGAAGTAGAACGTGGTCAAAAAGTAAAACGCCCAGACCAGAAACCCCCAAAAGCCGAATTCGATTGCCAGCGGGTTGGCAAAGCCATATTCCGCCTCGCGCGCGTACAACTCGAAATCGACCAGCGGAAACATGATCAGACCGACATCCAGACCGGATGTAAAAAGGATCGCAAAGAAAGTAAAAAACGACACCGGCATCGGCCCCGTGCAGATCACGTTGCCCCAACGGGCGAGAAGCAACAATGCCGTCAAGGTGGTGACAGCCATCGCAATTGTCAGAATGAGTGCCACAATGTTGCCTCGCTATTCACTGACCGTAACCCAGACCGGGTTGGTATACGCGAACTTGCCCTGTTCGTCTTCGATCACCAGGCTGTACCAGGTGTCGGCGTCCGGATTTACGGTGAAATCGACCGCTACCGGGGTAGCGAGCTGCTCAAATGACCGCGTCTGAATCTCGGAGCCGCGCTCGATGAGGCGCACCGAAAGCAGTCCCGAAACGGCCTGTACAGTGTACGCCAGCACCAGCTCATTTCCCCGCGCATGGGTGATATCGCTACCGAAAAGTATTTCCGGGTAGACAAGCGGACCCTGGCTCGCGTATGCGTGCCCGGCCCTCAGGGAGCTGACGTACTTCTCGATGCTCAGTTCACCGTCAACATGGACATAGGTACGCACGGCCCCGGACTGCTCCAGCCAGACATCGTGCGCATCCGAACCACCGCTGAAATATGCCCGCTTGCCTTCGTTCCACATCTGCCAAACCCGGTCGAGTGTTCGAATATTGCCGTCGTGGCCGCCACCAATGATTTCCACGAGGTCGAACCCGGGGTCGTAGCCACCGGGTACCGCCCCCTCGTCCAGGCTGGCGAAATATCCATAGCCGTTGTAAGGATGATTGGCCGCGATAACGTCCGCCCCCATTCTGCGCGCGGCCGCGAAGATTTCCTGTACGGACGACTGGCCGGTGTCGATATCGATTTCCTTGCCCTCGTCCAGTGGGTAGGCATTGAAATGCGCCCAGGACGGCGACAATTCGGTGCCAGACATGAATTTCACGCCACGCGCCGCCGACAGCAGTTGCATTTCGGCATTGTTGATCACCGAATCGTGGTCACTGAGGAAAGCGATATCGACACCGGCTGCGAGTTCGGAGCGAAGTACGTAAGCCGCCTCCGTGAATCCGTCCAGGACATCCGAGTGGTGATGCAGATCGGCGCTGTACCAGCCATGCTCACTCGGTGCTGCCATTACGGCGATGTCAGCTCGCAGCTCGGCAGTGCCGCCGGAAACTACAACCACGTCGACCAGCTTTTCCAGAGAGGTAAATCCGGCCGCAGCTGATACCTTGAATACATAATTCCCGGGCGGCATGCTTGCGGTCACTTCGCCCTTGGGGCTGAGTTCAGTAAACAGGGTATTCCGGCCAAAAAATCCGATCAGTGATTTGTAGCCGCTTTGAATATCGATTCTTGCGTCCAGTGGCTGTCCGGTCTGTGCGTCCGCAACCCGAAAACGCACCGCTCCGGGTGGCGGCACGGCGTCGAAATTCAGCCTCACATCACTGCCCTCGGAAACCATTACGTCATACGATGCGGCGGCTGCGTAGCCTCGCGCCGTCGCATAAATCGAGTACTCACCGGCCGGCAGATCGAACTCGTAAGCGCCACCCCTGCCTATAGTCCAGGCATAGGCAGAACCGTGCTGCATGGCAACGACCGCAGGTCGATCAATCAATTTTCCGTCACTGCCTGCGACGCGACCCGACACTCGCCCATGCGGCAGGCCCTCGAACTCGATCTGCGAACGCACAAATTCCGCCAGCGAACCTTGCGCCTCGATCTGCAGCCATGCCTCAAATTCCCGGCTGTCGCCGGGCCGTAACTGATGCTGCAAATAGCGATCACGCCCGTCATAGTCGGCAAACTCGGAGTACGGCGCGTGCAAACCCAATGCCCAGTTCTCGTCATATGCAGCAGACCAGTCTGCGAGTGCGTTTTCTTCTGTGCCGCTATAGGCACCGTTCATACCCGGTACTCCGAACAGCGACCCGCCTTCGGGCCAGACAACATAACCGGAGAAGATGTCTCCGGTCGGGTTCTCGCCTTCGTTGGTCATGCGCGTCAGCAAATGGATCCTGCGACTGTCGTTGCGAATGGTAAACCGGGTTTCGAGTCTTACCGCGCCCCAGTCGCGCACGGTTCTGATAACAACTTCATCCGGTGCTTCTTTTTCGACACTGACCTGCTGATAGCTCGTTGGCCAGCTCGACCACCTGTTCGGCATGAAATCCGCCAGTGAGGCAAAGTCGTAACCAATCTCGCCATCACGCACGATCGCTATGTCGACGATACCGCCACGAGCCACGCCCCAGGGCGGTGCAGTTTCCGCCGCAAACGCCACCGCGAAAAACCTGTTGCTTACCGTGATGTCGCTGGCTGAGGTTGCATTGCCGCGCGGTATCGAGGTCGGCCCGACTAGCACCTTGAGATCTGACGAGAGCTTATACCCTCGCAGAGTTATCGCGAGGGCGACGAGCAAGGCAAGCGCCAGGGCTACAGGCAGAATTCGACGCGTCATGATGAAGACTTTGCGCGATTACCCTGTAGCATCTCGACGCGTCGCTGCAGCTCATCGAACAGGTCTTCGCGAAGTCCGGCGAACCTGAACAATTCGACCACTGTGAAGAACGGTGCCGCGAGGTTGGCCTGAATCGGATGCCTGACCAGTACTGGCATCGACTTTTCGATGGCGTGACCAATAAACTGGGCCGCATAGCCACCAAAAAACGCGATTGCGGCGATTGTTCCTGAAGTCGCGAGGGGCTGAACGCCGATGCCGCTCGCGAGTTTGACCAAAACCAGGGCCAAGGCCAGGAATACCAGCGCGAACCAGCGATCAAGTGTCAGGTAAAACAGGAAAAATCCGAGCACCAGTAACTGCGCGAGACTGATCGAGAGCCCGCCGATACTGGTGTGGATCCAGCTCAGCGGAATTAACGCGCCAAGCATGATGGTCGGAATACCGATCATGTGTACAAATATGTTTATCGGATGCTGGTGTGCAGCCGCATAAGCAGTCAGCATGTCCATCAGTTTACCGTCCTTCCCCATCGTAGTATCCTGCCCGAATCGGTATACTGAATCCATGACAAATCGGCATTGGCGTGAACTGCTGGAAATTGTCGGCGTAGTCAGTATTGTTGCGGCGCTATTGTTGCTGGCGGCGGAAGTGCGACAGTCAAATCGTATCGCCGCGGCGCAGACGGCGATGCATATAGCCATAGCCTATGACGCGCTGCACCTTGAGCGTGCCAGCAATCCCGAGTTCGCAAAATTGTTTCCAAAACTTGAGGCCCCGGAAGCGCACCTGACGACCGCGACGGAGACCTCGCAAATCCGCGGTATTGCGCGGCACTATTTCAGCATCTTGTGGGCCGTACAAAGTGCCTACGACAATGGCCTGCTTGGTCGCGAAACGCTCGAGGCCTACGTGTCTGGCCTCGCGCACACACTGGATACCTGGCCGGGTATCCGGCCTTACTACGTGGAAATGTTTCAGGGCATGACGTCCGTGCAGGATGCCGAAGTATACGCGCCGATCGCAGCGTATATTGCACAGCAGGACAACAAAGAATCGACCACGACTAACTAAACGTGGTAATTTTTTCGCAATGATCTCATGCTAGGCCCGTAAAGCTGGTCTTGAGTGCGCGACGAGGGCAAGGTTGAATCTGATAACGCTCGTGTTTGTTGTGATACTGCTTGGCGGCTTGTGGTGGATGATTCGCTTGCGCCGCAGCCCCCCCGCCGAGGACATACCATCGAGTGCGACGCAAAAGCCAGGCAGTTCCCAGTACCATGCGGTGTCCATTCGTGTCGGCAGCCGCGCATGCAGGTCCGCCAAAGAAATGGTGGGGCGGCGCTTTCTGGCGACGGCGGCGCCAAAATTGCCGTTACCTGGCTGCGAACTCATAGATTGCGAATGCAAATTTCTGCATCACCAGGATCGGCGTGCGAATCTTGACCGTCGCAGCCCGTTCGCTGCCGGCAGGCTCGGCGGCGCCACAGGCACGTTCGAATCGGAGCAACGCAAAGGCAGTGATCGCCGCCAGAACTCCGACAGCGACCCGCTTGCCTAGTAGCCGTATGAGGCTACGGTTTCTTCGTAATTCTGCAGGTCCCGTTCGTAGCGGGCTCGATCCGCAATCAGCGCGTCAATCTCTGACTCAAGTTCGCCCTTGCGCTCGGACAATTTCGCCAGGTCCGCCAGCAACAGAACTCGATCCTGCGGCGTCGTTTCAGCACTGATTAGCAGCGCTTGCTTGGTGCGTACGGCGATTTCGATATCGTCGATTTCCCGCTGCCGGGCATAGATCTGCGAATTTGCGGAATTGACATTCGATCTCAGCGTGTACAGTTGCTGGCCAACGCGATAGGCATCCAGGAATTCCGGCTCCAGATCGGCGCTGCAAACGCCATAATACTGTGCACCACTTGCACCAGCATTGAAGCCTCGCCCAGGTTGACAGTACTCGATAAGGCCGGCCGTTCGTCCCTGCTGATAGGCGCTGAAGTCCGCGGTAACACCGTGCTTGGCACAAGCCTTGCGGTGGCCACCAAAGCGGTCTGATGTATAGCCGCGCGATCCGTCCTCATAACCGACGGCGGACCAGTCGCTGGCTGTGCATTCCTCGCTACTCATCGACGCGCAACCGGCAAGTGCCAGAATCACAAGCGACAACGCAATATTTGCTGACATGCTACGCATGGCCTACCCCTTTTTGCTGCTTCACCTTAAGTCTGCACCGAGGATACTTTTCGCTAGCTGAATTGATGCTGAAAATTGCGCCTTGTTCGACACTTGCCGGGTTACCAGTGTGACCTGGATCACAGTGGCACCGCCGCGCGGCGGCTAACCTGAGCACTGACGGATTTTGCCAGGGGCCTGGGTATGGATATCGAGGGCATCAGCGGCGCAGCGACCATAGCACTGGCGAGCAGTCTCGTATTCTTCCTGATCGCCAGGTCCTGGCAACTAATCAGTCGCAGTATCGGCAATGGCAGCAATTTTTCCGGCAGCACGATGCGCGAAGCGGCGCAACGTTTTCGCGATGAATTCGACCGACTAAACAGCAACCAATCGACTTACCTGGGAGCCGGGGTTGTCTTCGTGCTGCTGTTTGTTGCCGCTTATGTTTTGCAGGCCAGAGCCTTGTTCATCGGCTACCCGGTCTGGCAGCTGCACATACTGCTGGGCGCTCTCCTGACAGGCACAATGCTTGCATTTTGTCGACTGTTGTCGACAGCACTGGCGTGCCATCGTATTCGTCTGCGCCGCGATGCCAACATTGCTGTTGGCCATCAGTTGCAGCGTTTGGCGGACGGCATGGGTCGTAGCTATCACGACGTCGAGACCGACGCAGGCATTATTGATCACCTTATCGTCGGCCACAACGGCGCATATGCAGTCAGCGTATTTGCACTACCCGCGAGGAAAAACGGCCAGGTAAGCCTGCAGGGACATGCGCTGTTATTTGCGCCCGGCGGCAAGACGCGCTCGCTGGTGGCCGCCAACGCCCGGATCGCCAGCCTGGAGCGCGAATTTCGGCGTCTGCTGGATCATCGCGTCCGAGTACGCTCGGTCGTCGCGGTACCCGGTTGGGACATCACTGCCCAGGGCAATGAGGAGCACCTGCTGGTCAACGAAAGAAATCTGCCGATGTTGAGCGGCTGGCGGGACCAGGCCGATTACCTGCTGCACGAAGACGTTGACGCCCTGCACGACTTGCTCACCGCCCGCGGCAGCAAGCAAAAATAACTATAGCGGTTGCAGGCGAGCTGCCAACTGATCAGTTTCAATCACTTCGTGCAATTCATCCACCAGTGCCGCACATGCTGTAACCACCTCTTGCCAGGCGCGAATTCGATCCAGTGACGCATAACTTGCAAAGTCGGTTCGATCTGGAATTTTGCCGCGCGGCAGGCGCGCAACAAATTCGGCCGACGGACTGATCAGGATGGTATTTTCGACATTCTCAGGTGCCGGACGACGCCACGACAAGTTCTTATCGAACCACCCGGGCACCAAACGATCAAAAAAATGCAGGAATAGCGTGAGTCTGCCGGTGTCGCTGAGTGGCACATCGAGATGGTAATCAATTACGCCGCCATCGCGGTAGGTGCCCGGCATTGCACCTTCGATGTCCGGCACGCCGGACAAGACCATTGGAATTGCGCCGGTAGCCGTAATCGCGTCCCTGATATTACCCGTGCGAATCCTGATCTTCTGCAGTGGAAAGCCCGCAACATCGAAACACGGCGGCAAGTCGCGTGCATCAAAAAATAAGGCACGTTCAAAAAACCAGCCCAATGTCCGGCGACTGATCACATTCATTGCCGCCGCTGCGATCAGTGCGCTGCCCAACAACAGGCGATTATCCGATGCGGCGAGGTGCCGCGCGCGCACCGTCATGACATGGGTGCGGAATACCGGGTGCGACAGTATCTCCTCGGCAGCACCGTCCGGCATGACGATCGCGAGGATCTCGCGCATTTTGGCGCTGATCTCGTGCATATCCGGCTTGTCGCTGTAGCTTTGACTGATGTATGCCTGTTCGAATCGATCGATTGCCGCAACCGGATCGGCCTGAGCGTAACAGGCGAAGCGCCAGGCACCGATCGAGGATCCGAGCAGATGTACCGGTCCGACCAGCTTTGGAACAAGGTGCGCAAGTACATAACGATCCAGCTGGCTCAACACCAGCCACTTGGCGCCACCGGAGGCGCCGGCGATCGTACCGATTCGCTCCGCTGCAAAACCGTCGCGGCGGATCGACTGCAGCGCTGATAACCCTGCCTTGAATACCAAATTGCGACTTGGCTGGCTCGAATCCGACACTATTCGAATGGATGTCGTTTGATGATGGTCTGCTCGCGATCAGGACCGGTAGAAATAATATCGATCGGCACGCCCGCGAGAGCTTCTATGCGCGCCAGGTAGTCTCTTGCGTTCGATGGCAGATCGGAATGCCTGGTTACGCCAACGGTCGACGCTTGCCAGCCCGGCCACTCTTCATAAACGGGCGTGCATTCCGCGAAACGGTCGACCACGACGGGCAGTCCCGGAATCGCCTCACCATCGATTTCGTAGCCGACACAGATCTGGATCGTTTCAAGCTCATCGAGTACATCGAGCTTGGTTACGCAAAGCCCGGAGACACTACTGTTAATGATCGAACGCCGCAGTGCGACCGCGTCAAACCAACCACAGCGCCGCGGCCGTCCGGTTGTTGATCCGAACTCTGCACCGACGCGTGCCAGATGCGCACCCTGGCCATCAAACAACTCGGTGGGAAACGGGCCGGCACCCACGCGTGTCGTATAGGCCTTAACAATTCCGAGGATGTAGTCGAGGTTGCGCGGCCCGATACCGGTGCCGATGCTCGCGGCAGCGGCGACGGTGTTCGAAGACGTAACATAAGGATAGGTTCCGTGGTCGATATCGAGAAAGGTCCCCTGCGCGCCTTCAAACAAAACACTTTCACCAGCGTCCATATGCTCCTTGAGAACCTGCGTCACATCGACAGTGATTGGCGCCACGATTTCCGCGGCCCGCAATGCATCATCGAGGGTCTTCGCGAAATCGACAGTCTCGGCGCGAAAATAATGTTTCAGCAGGAAATTGTGGTAGTCGAGAACTTCGCCCAGCCTGGCGGCAAATTTCTCACGCACGAACAGGTCGGACACCTTGAGCGCCCGGCGCGACACCTTGTCTTCATAAGCGGGCCCGATGCCACGTCCGGTTGTACCGATCGCCGCAGAACCGCGCGCCTTTTCCCGCGCCAGGTCCAGGGCCGCGTGGGATGGCAGGATTAACGGGCACGCCGGGCTGATTCGCAGCCGTTCGTACACGGGCACACCGCTCGCAACCAGTGCGTTGCACTCTTTTACAAACGCCTCCAGCGATAGCACAACGCCGTTGCCAATCAGGCAATTAACGCCTTCGCGCAGAATCCCGGAGGGGATCAGGTGCAACACGGTTTTCTTGCCGTTGATGACCAGCGTGTGGCCGGCATTGTGGCCGCCTTGAAAGCGCACCACAGCAGCCGCACGATCGGTCAGCAAATCAACAATTTTTCCCTTGCCTTCGTCACCCCATTGGGTCCCGATGACAACTACGTTTTTTCCCATGAATTTCCCGCTCGTCAACTACGGACGATAAACAGCATCAACAATCCGGCGATCATCGCAACCAGCCCGAAATTACGCAGCTGATTGTCACTGAGTTGGGCGATTTGCGCCACCAGTTGCTTGTATCGATCAGGACGGACGAACGGCAACAAGCCTTCAATGACAAGCAACAGGGCCACGGCCGTGAAGATTTCCGTCCAAAACACTTTGGTCCGGTCCGCCGCTGTTATCGAGAGCCATCCGCGTCATTCAGATAGCGGAAGAAATCGCTGTTCGGATCCAGCACCAGGATATCGCCGCTTTTGCCCATGGAATTCCGATAGGCATCAATGCTGCGATAAAACGCGTAGAACTCGGGGTCTCTGTTATAAGCGTCCGCATAAATTTGCGCCGCTTTGGCATCGCCCTCACCGCGAATGATCTGCCCTTCCTTGTTGGCATCCGCGAGAATAATGGTGCGATCCTTTTCAGCGGTTGAGCGAATCAGGGACTCTCGTTCGCGACCCTGCGCACGCGTTTCGGTCGCCACGCGGGCACGCTCCTCACGCATGCGGTTGTAGACAGAATTCCGCGCCTCCTCGACAAACTCGACCTGCTTGACCCGGAAATCCACGAGTTCAATGCCCAGACCCTGTGCGGTTCCCGCCGCAGACGCCAGCATGTCGCGCATCAGCGCTTCGCGCTCGACGGAAATCGCCTGCTGTACCGTGCGCTTGCCGAATTCCGTGACCACCGAGTTGCGAACAATTTCACGCAGACGATCCACAGCCATGAACAATGAGCCACCCGTCGATGTGTAGAAGGCAACCTCGTCGACGATGCGCCATTGCACGAAGAAATCGACCTGCATGCCGGTGCGCTCGAGCGTAAACACTCGCTGCGGATCATCATCGATCTTAAGGATGCGCGCCGGGAACTTGCGTACCGTCTGGTAGACCGGAATCTTGAAATGGATGCCCGGCTCGTAATTCGCCCGCACTACTTCACCCACCTGCAGCTTGATTGCCAGTTCGCGCTCATTCACGGTGAATGCTGTCAAGCCAAACACCAGCAATCCCAGGCCCAGGACAATGACAACTACAAAGCGGCTGCCGTTCATTGGCGTTCCCTCCGTTCGCGGCTGGTATCCGCCTCCGATTGCGAATCTGATGTCACCGGCGCAGTCGCCGAGCGACCGGTTTCCGTGGCCGCGGCCCGGTTTGAAGACTGGTTAATCAGCTGGTCGATAGGCAGATACAAAAGATTTCCGCTGCCCTCTGAATCGATCAGGATTTTGTTTGAGTTGCTATAGACCTCTTCGATCGCCTCGAGATAGAGGCGATCGCGCGTGACCCGGGGCGCGCGCTGATACTCGGCGAGCAACGCCAGAAAACGCTGCGACTGGCCTTCGGCATCGGCAATAACCTTGTCACGATAGGCTTCCGCATCCTGCAGGATGCGCTCTTTGGTACCGCGCGCCCGCGGCACAATATCATTGGCGAAAGTTTCAGCTTCCAGCTGGTAGCGGCGCGCATCGTTGAGTGCTTTCTGCGTGTCGTCAACTGCTTCCTGCACCGATGGCGGGTAGTCAACTTTTTCCAGGTTGATCGACGTCACCGTGATGCCCGCACCATAGGCCTCCAGCGTCTGCTGTACTTCGCCCATGGTGCGCGCCGGGATCTGCTCACGTCGCTCGCCGATCAGGAGCTCCAATGTACTGGTGCCGACGACGCCGCGCAGCGCACTCTCGGTCACGTCGCCGAGAATCGTTTCCGGCTGCTCGACTTCAAACAGGTATTTAACCGGATCCGAGCGCCGATATTGCACAGTCATGTCGATATATACGTAGGCTTCGTCCGAGGTCAGCATTTCGGTGCGAAATTTGGAATCGCGGACTTCCTCGATATTGACAACATCGACCGTCTCGATTGGAAACGGCAGGTGCCAGCGAAGGCCCGGCAAGGTCGTAACCGTGTAGGCGCCAAAGCGCTGCACCACGCCGCGTTCGGCCTGGTCGACCCGGTACAGCCCGGTAAAACACCACGCGATCAGCAGCAGGACCGCGAGTACCCAGCCTCCGCCGCCGCTGTTGCTGCGCGCACCGCCAGCACCACCAAGCATCTTGCCAAGTCGCCGCTGCCAGTTTTGCACAATCTGATCCAGGTCGGTCGGCCCACCGCCATCCCGGTGCCAGGGATTCTTGCCATTTCCGGAGTCGTTCCAAGCCATATTTATACGCTTCTCAATGGTTAATAGCCGGTGCCGACTCAGGCAACGGCTGCAAAAAACAATTTACGAGGTTTTCCTGCTGCAAAAATCGCTGCAGGTCCCGCTCGCCCATGCGCAATTCAATATTCCAGCCGCCATCTTCGCACGCCTCCTCCCTGAGGACAGCACCCATGGCAAAAAGTTTTGCTCTTTGCCGGCCCTGCGCCGGCTGCAGGTGCATCACAGCCTGCTGGATCTTGCGCGGCAGACGCGTGGCCACCGACTGCAGCAACTCCGGTAAGCCCTCAGCGGTCTTCGCCGAAATCCGCACCGCGCGGCCTTCGTTGGGGCGCCTGGCAGAAATGCGGTAGCCGGGTGCCAGCTTGTCCAGCTTGTTGTAGACCCGTATTTGCGGCACTTTGTCCGCATCAAGCTGTTTCAACACGGTATTTACCTGGCGGATACGTTGCCATCGGTGCGGATCGCTGGCGTCGATCACGTGCAGTATCAGGTCCGCCTCACGTGTTTCCTGCAATGTCGAACGGAAGGCGGCGATCAGCTCGTGCGGCAGATCGCGAATGAATCCGACCGTGTCTGCGAGCACCACACCACGGCCATCCGGCAATTCGAGTTGGCGCACTGTAGGGTCCAGTGTTGCGAATAACTGATCTTTTACATAGACACCGGCATCGGTCAGCGCATTGAACAACGTCGACTTGCCGGCATTGGTATATCCAACCAACGCAACGGTCGGAACCTCGGCGCGTACCCGGTTTTGCCGGTTCATTGCGCGACGCGCGTCAACTTCTTCGAGCCGTGACATCAACTGCCGAATGCGGTTATTAATGATACGACGATCGGACTCGAGCTGCGTTTCGCCCGGGCCACGCAAGCCAATACCACCTTTCTGGCGCTCCAGGTGTGTCCAGCCTCGGACCAGTCGTGTCGATACATGTTTCAATTGCGCGAGTTCAACCTGCAGCTGGCCCTCGAAGCTGCGAGCACGCAGGGCAAAAATATCGAGAATCAGGCCAGCGCGGTCAATCACGCGACACCTAAGTTCGCTTTCAAGATTGCGCTCCTGGCTGGGTTTAAGTGGCGCAGCCGAAATTACCAGCTCTGCGTCATTTGCAACGACCGCCTCGCGTAATTCGGCCAGCTTGCCTTTGCCAATGAAAGTTCGCGGGTCAGGACGTTGTCGACCGCTGATTATCTCGCCGACAACGACAGCGCCCGCTGAGCGTGCGAGCTCAGCAAATTCTTCGCGTTCTGCTGCGTCGGGTGCGCCGGCAAGGCCGGCATGGACGAGAATTGCACGTTCGCCGCTTTGCGGTCTCTCAAACAAGGATTTACTCTTCTCCTACCTCGTCGTCCGGCAATGGCAGTCGTACATTTCGTGATGGCACAACCGTTGAAATTGCGTGTTTGTAGACCATCTGGTTAACGCTGTTTTTCAGCAATACGACGAATTGGTCAAACGAATCCACCTGGCCCTGCAACTTGATGCCGTTGACGAGATATATCGAAACCGGAACCTTTTCCTTGCGCAGGATATTCAGGAACGGATCCTGCAGTGTCTGCCCTTTAGCCATGTTTGGGTCTCCTTATTGTTTTGAGGTTCTTGCGGCTCGCGACCGGTGGCGCCGGTGCCCTTTCGTGAGTCGTGCCTAAGCGTGCGAAAATGTTACCACAGCCGTCAGTTACTACCGCCATTAATCCGCTGCGAAACATCAAGAAACCTCGATATTGCGTCAAGGCAGGCCGCTTCAAGGGGGTTGCAGGAGAATATTTCTGTTTCGCTGCGAAGCCATGTAATTTGCCGCTTCGCTAACTGCCTTGTCGCCACCAGCGCACGATACTGCGCTTCCTGTATTGAATATTGGCCCGCCAGATGTGCCCAGACCTGCCGATAACCGACGGCGCGCATTGATGGCAGATCGGGAGTCAGGCCTGGCCGTCGCATGAGCGCGGCAACTTCGTCCACAAATCCGCCGCGGAACATCTTCTCGAGCCGCTTTTCGATACGTTTATGCAACAGCTGGCGCTCCGGGATCTGCAAAGCGACTTTGACAAATTCAATGCCGCCACCGGCGCGCGTCGGAGCAGCGTCACGCTGCCAATCCGTCAGGGAACGGCCGCTTATCTCGAACACCTCCAGCGCTCGCTGGATGCGCTGACTGTCATTCGGGTTGATCCGTTTTGCCGCCACCGGATCCGCCTTGGCCAGGCGCGCATGCACCGCTGGCCAGCCAAGCGCAAGTGCTTCTGCGTCGATTGCGGCACGCACCTTGAAGTCACCCTGCGGCAGTTTGGCCAGGCCGCGCGTGAGTGCACGAAAATACATCATGGTGCCACCCACCAAAAGTGGCCATCGTCCCGCCTCGACAATTGCGCGCATTTCGCGCCGCGCATCGCGCACAAAATCCCCCGCGGAATATCTTTGCTCGGGATCGCGTATGTCGATCAGCCGATGCGGCGTCCGCTGCAGGACGTCAGCGTCGGGTTTTGCGGTGCCTATGTCCAAACCGCGATAGACCAGCGCCGAATCGACGCTGACCACATCGAATGGATAGCGCTTGCAGAGTTCGACAGCGACATCCGTTTTGCCCGCCGCGGTCGGGCCCATCAGGCAGACTGCGAAATTAGTCACGGCAACGCTTCAGCGACCACGCAAGAATAGCCGATCAAGGTCGGCCATACTGATCGCGGTCCAGGTTGGCCGCCCGTGATTGCATTGATCAGCACGTTTCGTGACTTCCATCTCGCGCAGCAGCGCGTTCATTTCATCGATCGACAACAGGCGGTTCGCACGCACCGAGTGATGGCAGGCCATCGTCGCCAGGAATTCGTCCATCTTATCTTTGACGCGATGGCTTTGCCCGGCTTCGGCGAAATCAGACAATACATCGCGCAACAATGCTTCGGCATCGGAGTCGCGCAACAACGCAGGCACTTCGCGTATCACAAGGCTGGTTGGCCCGGCGCGATCTACCAACAGGCCGACTTTTTCGAATACGCTGGCAGAGTTCGCAACAAGCTCGGCCTCGCTCGCCGAGACCGCTACTGTAACGGGTACCAGCAGCGGCTGGCGGACAATTGAGCCGTCGTCAAAATCGGCTTTCAACTTCTCGTACAGAATGCGTTCGTGTGCCGCATGCATATCGACCACGATGAGTCCGTCGTTGTTTTCAGCCAGCACGTAGGTACCTGCTATTTGCGCAATCGCGAAACCAAGCGCAGGCATCGTCGTCGACCTGGACGCCGGTGTGCTGCCCGGCATCGACGCTGCCATGGCCTGGTAAGCCGACAGCGTCTCGCGCACCTCGGTAAGACCCAATCCGCCCCGCGCAAACGTGCCACTCGTATGCGCTGCATGTCGTGACAGAGATGTTGGCGGTTGCGCATGACCACCCGGGCGGGTTTCGCGCAAGGCGAACTCCACCGCCTGCGATACGACACCGTACACACGACGTGCGTCACGAAACCGTACCTCATGTTTGGCCGGATGCGCGTTCGCATCCACGGTCGCAGGGTCCAGCGTCAGGCTGAGGACGTATGCGGGATATCGGCCGTGAAACAACACGTCTCGATAGGCATGACGCACTGCATGCGAGAGAGTTTTGTCGCTGATGCTGCGGCCATTAACGAACCAGAACTGCATGTCGGGCTGACTACGATTAAAGGTTGGTAGTCCCAACCAGCCGGACAGTGCGATACCGTCGGTTTCACTGGCAATGTGTACGACATTGTCCGCGAACGGCGTACCAAGGACCTTGCCAAGCCGCGCCAACCGTTCAGCCTCGGTCGCGGCCGCCCCAAGCTGCAGTAACGTGCGCCGGTTGTGGGTTACCTGAAATGCGACATCGGGTCGCGACAGTGCCAGCCGCTTGATCCACTTTTCGATGTGCTCAAACTCGGTGCGCTCGGTCTTCAGAAAGCGTCGCCGTGCCGGCGTGTTATAGAAAAGATCATGCACTTCGACGGTGGTGCCAACCGGATGCGCTGCCGGTCGGGTAGTTCCAGGTTTGCCGCCGTCGACTTCGATTTGCCAGGCGCTGCTGGCGCCGGTCACACGTGAACAAAGCGTCAACCTTGCGACCGAGGCGATGCTCGGCAGTGCCTCGCCGCGAAAACCCAGCGACACGACCGACTCGAGATCCTGCAGGCTGCTGATCTTGCTGGTCGCGTGCCGCGATAAGGCCAACGCCAGCTCGTGCTGCGGGATACCGCTGCCGGAGTCCCGAATTCGAATCAGCTTTTGCCCGCCCGCCACGATGTCGACCTGCACGCTGGTGGCACCCGCATCGAGGCTGTTCTCAAGCAGCTCCTTGACCACGGATGCCGGTCGCTCAACAACCTCGCCGGCCGCGATCTGGTTTATCAGGTGATTGGGTAATTGCTGGATCGGCACGCCGGGGACCGCGGTAGGACAGGTTGGCCGGCCATTTTTTCAAAACGGCAGAGAAAAGTCTTGTTGCTGTTTTCTAGCTGCCGGAGAAAACCGGGATCGCCAGCACCTGGCCAACACGAATGTTGTCGTTGCTGAGCTTGTTCGCGCTGCGAATGGCCCCGGGGCTAACGTTGTAGCGTTCCGCAAGCTCGGAGATCGTGTCACCACGCGCGATTTTGTGCCGAACTTCGCCGGTCGGCACGCGGCGCATCTCCATGGCGATTTGCGTATCCGGAGGTGGGTTGGCGTAGAAATAGCTGCGCACGCCGCCAAGAATGGCGTCGGCAAGTTTAACCTGGTAACGCTTGTCCTTGAGCAGCTGTTCCTCGGTCGGGTTGGAGATGTAGGCGGTCTCAACCAGGATTGATGGCATATCGGGCGACTTCAGTACCAGTAATCCCGCCTGTTGCACCGACCTGCGACGAACATTCACCACGTGCGACAGCTCCCCGATAACTTTTGCGCCAACGTCGAGGCTCGCGCTAAGCGCCGCATTCTGCGACAAGTCGAGCAACACTGACGCCAGTACCTTGTCCTTGTCATCGAGTGAAACGCCGCCGATCTGAACCGACTTGTTTTCGCGCTCAGCAAGCAGGCGCGCTTCTTCGTCACTCGCTCCTTTCAACGACAGGGCATACACGGTGGCGCCGCTGGCGCGTCGGTCCGTGACAGCGTCCGCATGAATGGAAACAAACAGGTCGGCGCCGGCCTGGTGCGCAATATCCATGCGCTTGCGATGATCCACATAATAGTCGGCGTTGCGCACCAGCACTGCCTTCATTCCCGACTCGGCATTGATGCGCGCTGCCAGTTCGCGAGACACCGCGAGCGCGACGTCCTTCTCGCGCGTCTTGCCGCGTCCGATGGCACCCGGGTCATGGCCACCATGCCCGGCGTCAACGGCGACAACGATATCGCGACCGGGCTTGTAGGCCTCGGAGGCTCGTCGCACCGTCTGCAGGTTGCCGCTGCGCTCGAGATCGATCACCAGGCGATCGCCGTATTGCGGATTCGGTCCCGCGGCGAAACTGCGCGAGCGTACGTCTTCGTTCAAATCGAGCACGACTCGCAACTTGCCGTCGGCGCGAGCACCGCTGCGAATACTTTTCACCGCGCCCACACCGCCTGGCATCGAGCGCAGGCTGTCGGCGAGCCGGCCGTCCTCAAGATCAATGACCAGCCGATCCGGGCCGCGCAAGGTGAAAATGCTGTGCGTAACCGGGGCACTGAGATCCAGCACCACCCGCGTTTTGCCGCCCTCGGCCCAGACCCGTATGTTCTCGACCGTCGTCCCGGCCGTGGCCGCGACGCCAAACAACAGCAGCAACAGGGGCAACATTTTAAGGCGGCTAAGGTGCATCGACAGCGCTTGTCCCGGCAGACGGTATTATGTCGGGTGAGTATACGTCCTCGCTGCAAAAATCCAATATTTTTCTTGCAATATTATAGAGATAAGTCACGAAGTTAATGTGTGGGCTAGACCGGGGAAACAGCCATCTCTTCGAGGAGTTCCTGCCCTTTTGGGCTCAGGCCGACGAGCTCGGCTTGCCGGCCGTCGCGCTCGTAGGCCAGCGCGATGCGCAGGTCTGCGGACTCGCCCAATCCCGGCGCCCTGTCCGGCCATTCCACCAGCCGCAAACCGTCATCGAGCTCGCCCCAGCCCAGGAACTCCAACTCTTCTTCCGAAGAAACTCTATATAAATCAATGTGATATATTGATCCTCGTGGCAAGGAATACGGCTCCACCAGGGTATACGTCGGACTCGGTACCGGGCCGGTATGGCCCAGGGCCTGAATCAGCGCGCGTGCCAAGGTCGACTTGCCAGCCCCCAGTTCGCCCTCGAGCAGGATAGTCAAGCCCCGGCAGTCCGGCGGCAGTGCGGCTTTCAGTCGCCGCGCCAGTGCCTGCGTCGCCGCCTCATCCTCGAGAAAAAGCTTCATGCATTGACCAGCGGACGGATTTCGGCCAGCAGGTCCGAGGCGATCAGCCCGCGTTCGCCACCGGCGGCGGCCCGGTCGCCTGCGCGCGCGTGCAGATCCACGCCCGCAATCGCCGCGTCCTGCAATGAGAGTCCCTGTGCCAGCAGGGCCGCGATCATGCCGGTCAGGACGTCGCCCATGCCGGGCGCCGCCATGCCCGGATTGCCCGCGGTGCAAAGCCACGGGACCGCATCGGTGCCCGACACGAGCGTCCCTGCACCCTTGAGGACGGCAATACCACCGTATCTGGCCGTTAACGCATTGAGTGCCGCGCGCCGGTCGGACTGCACCGCCGCCGCCGAGCTGCCGAGGAGCGTTGCTGCCTCGCCAGGATGTGGCGTAATCGCGCGTGATCGCTTCACGTTTGGCGAAGATACCAGCCAATTCAACGCATCTGCGTCCCAAACCGCGGGACGTTCGTCGGCCTGCAGCAACTCGAGAAGTTCCGCCGCCCAGTCCGAGCGCCCGAGCCCGGGACCCACCGCGACCACGTCGACCTTGTCGAGCAAGGCCCGCAAATCGGCCGCGGTCGCGACGCCATGTACCATAAGCTCGGGCCGGTCCCGAACGATATCGGCCGCGTGCCCAGGGTCCGTCGCCAGGCTGACCCGCCCCGCCCCGGCACGGAGCGCACCCTCGCCGGCGAGCAGGACGGCGCCGGGCATGCCGCGTCCGCCGCCAACGATGAGCACGTGGCCGAAATTCCCCTTGTGGGCGCCGCGGTCACGCCGCGGCAGCAAGCTGTTGACCTGCGCGGCATCGATACGACGGTATTCGAGCGGACGATTGGCGAAATAGGCCGGCGGGATATCGAGATCTGAATAACACAGCGTGCCGCAATATTCGCGGCCCTCGCCGAGGAACAGTCCCTGCTTCAGGCCGACAAAGGTCACGGTCAGATCGGCACGCACCGCACTGCCCAGCACCGCGCCACTATCGCCGTGCAGGCCCGTCGGTATATCCAGGGCCATGACCGGCGCTGACGAGTTATTAATGGCATCCACGGCCGCAGCGAAATCACCCCGCAGCTCGCGCGTCAGGCCGCTGCCGAGCATCGCATCCACAAGTAATCCCGCCTGCGCATCGACCCGGCCCGACCACGGCCTGACCTCGCCTCCCGCACTCACGAATTCGTGCCAGGCGAGCGCGGCATCGCCGACCAGCAGCGCAGGGTCCGCGATCGCCAGCACACTGACCTCGATGCCCTCGGACGCCGCGAGCCGCGCAACGACATAGCCATCGCCGGCGTTGTTGCCGGCGCCACAGACGATCTGCCAGCGCCGCGCAAGTGGAAAATGCACACCGGCCGCCAGCACCGCGACAGCCGCCGCCCGTGTCATCAGGGTGTAACCGGCGATTTCGCCATCGGCAATCACGCTGCGATCGATCTCGCGCACCGTGGCAACGGAATAGACTTCGCTCGGCAATGGCTTCATCGCCGCGATTATACTGTTGCGGGACAAGGAAACGGCATTGCCACAAACCCATACGATTGCGGAACTGAACGCGCTGAAAGCGGACATCGTGCGCTGGGGCATGGAGCTCGGCTTTCAGCAACTCGGCGTCAGCGATGTCGACCTTGCCGGCGCCGAAGCGCGATTGCTCGCGTGGCTCGCCGATGGCCGGCATGGCGACATGCACTATATGCAACGCCACGGCAGCAAACGCAGCCGTCCCGCCGAACTCGTGCCCGGCACGCTGCGCGTGCTCTCGGCGCGCATGGACTACCTGCCGGCGGAGCAAATCGAGCCCGCCGAGCTGCTCGACCATGCATCACGCGCTTATATTTCGCGCTATGCGCTCGGCCGCGACTATCACAAGGTGCTGCGTGACCGGCTCGCGAAACTCGCGAAAAAGATCGTGCAACAGATCGGCGCCTTCGGTTACCGCGCGTTTGTCGACAGCGCGCCCGTGCTCGAGAAAGCGCTCGCGCAAAAGGCCGGCATCGGCTGGATGGGCAAGCACACGAACCTGATTCACGACAAGGCCGGGTCGTGGTTTTTTCTCGGCGAGTTGTATACGGACCTGCCCTTGCCTGTCGACACGCCCGGCGACTCGCACTGCGGCAGCTGTCGCGCCTGCATCGACGTCTGCCCGACGCAGGCGATTGTTGCGCCCTACCAGCTCGACGCACGGCGCTGCATCTCGTACCTTACGATCGAGATGCGCGAAAGCATCCCGCTTGAATTTCGCAAAGCCATCGGCAACCGCATCTACGGCTGTGATGACTGCCAGCTCTTTTGCCCATGGAACAAGTTCGCGAAGCCAACCGCCGAGGGCGACTTCGCACCCAGGCATGGCCTCGACGATGTCGAACTCGTTGAACTGTTTCTCTGGAGTGAGTCGACCTGGCTGCAGAAAACCGAAGGCAGCGCGATTCGCCGCATCGGCTATGCGATGTGGCTGCGCAATATTGCGGTCGCACTTGGCAACGCCAAACGCACGCCGCAAGTCATCGCCGCGCTGCAGTCGCGCTGCGACTCGAGCCTGCCCGAAGTGGCCGAGCACACGCGCTGGGCGCTCGAACAGCACACGCAGAACGCCGTCTCAGGCTAAGGAAGCCGCGACCGGGTTATAAAAGTGGCGCCCGCCGCTGATGCGCTCGATCTGGCGGAACAGGTTCTCGTAGTCGGCGTCGTTGTTGACCGGATCGATCTGCGAAGCGTTGACGATCAGCAATGGGCCATCATCGTAGTCGTGGAAATAACGCGCGTAGGCCTCGGTCAGCCGTTCGAGGTAGCGTCGATTGATGGCGCGCTCATAGCCGACACCGCGGCGTGCGATGCGATGCAATAGAGCGTCGACTGAGGCTTGCAGGTAGATGACGAGATCGGGCACCGGCGCGTCCACCTTGAGGGACTCGACCACCTGACGGTACAACGCCAGTTCATCGCTGGAAAGATTCAGCTCGGCGAACAGCTTGTCCTTGCCAAACACGTAGTCGGCCACGCGCACGCTCGCAAACAGGTCCGACTGGCGCAGCCCCTCGATCTGGCGCGCCCGCGAGAACAGGAAAAACATCTGTGCGGGCAATGCGGCCGGCTGGCCCTCCCGGTAGAAGCGCTCGAGGAACGGATTCTCGGCAACCTCCTCGAGGATCAGCTCGGCCGACAGGCTCTGCGCGAGGCGCTTTGCGAGGCTGGTCTTGCCCGCGCCGATCGGACCTTCCACAGCAATAAAGCGCGATGCGGACTGTCGGCTGGCCAATTCGATTACTGACATGCGCCTACTCTAAGGATATGCGTCGGAAATGCGTTGTATCGCTGGCAGCTGCTCATTCACCGCCAGTTCGGCGAGCGCCCCAAGGCCTGGAATTACAAGTTCAGGGGCAATTTCCCGAAGTGGCAACAATACAAAATTCCTTGAGGCAATGCCCGGGTGCGGGATGGTCAGCCCCGGCAGGTCTATGGTCTCGCTGCCATAAAGAAGAATATCCAGGTCAAGGACGCGCGGCCCCCAGCGCTCGGCGCGCAGAACCCGGCCCTGGATGCGTTCCATTTCCTTGAGGCGAGCCAGCAGGCTGTCGGCGGGGACGGTGGTTTCGAGGACGACCACGGCGTTGATGAAATCGTCCTGCTTGACGGGCCCGAAGGGCGCCGAGCGGTACAGGGATGAACGTCGCAACACCTTGCAGCCCGGCAATGCATCCAGGCGTTCGATCGCGGTCATGACCTGCTGCTGCGGATCGTTGAGATTGCTGCCGAGGCCGATGCAGGCCTGCACCGGATTCCGCAGGCCCCGGCTCATGAGGTGCCGGCGGCCGGACCACCCCTATTACGCCGCCGTCGACGTTTGCGTTTTTTGCCGCCGCCCGCACCCGGACCCGCAATGGCAAAACTCTTCGCACGTGCATCGGCTGACTGCGTCTGCACGGTCGTCCAGAATTCCGCCACCTCCCCGTCGACCAGGCCGACTTCGCTTTGCAACAGCATGAAGTCGTAGGCGGCTCGAAAACGCTTGTGCTCGAGGAAATTCCGGCCGCGTTTGCCGTGCCGCATCGCGAAGCGCGGCTGCAAGGCCAGCATTTCACGCATCGGAATCGTGAATCGCTTTGGAATCGAGATGCGCCGTTGCTGTTGCGCCATGAGTTCGTAGGCAGCCAGGCTGATCGCCTGGGATTCGGATAATTGCTCTTCCCTGCCTCGAATTGCGGCGAGCCGCATGGTCGGTGCCCAGAAAAACACACCGAGCAGAAACATCGGCGTGACGGGTTTGTTGGCGGCAACACGTGCGTCGGTACTTCGCAATGCGGCACGCACAAACTTCATGAATGCCGGGTCGCGATTCATTTCCGCATCGGTCGCCGGAAATAACTCCGCAAACAACTTGTGTTCGCACAACAGGTCGAAAGCGCGTTCCGCAAAACCGGTCTCGAACATCTTCAGGAATTCATCGAACAGGCGCGCCGCCGGCACGTTGCTTATCAGCCCCGCGTGCTTGTGCATGGACTGGACGACAGCGGGGTCAATCGTGAAGCCGAGCTTGGCCGCAAAACGCACCGCACGCAGCATGCGCACCGGGTCCTCGCGGAGACGCAGGTCGGGATCGCCAATCAGCATCAGGCAGCGGCGCTCGATATCGGCAACACCGCCGGTGAAGTCCCAGATGCTGAAGTCGGCGATGTTGTAATAAAGCGCATTGCAGGTGAAATCGCGACGCCAGACGTCCTCCTCGATGGTGCCGTAGACGTTGTCGCGCAGGATCCGTCCTTCAGTGTCATGGGCGACGTCGTCGGCCTCGTGGATTGCGGCAGCACGGAAGGTAGCGGTCTCGATGATCTCACGGCCGAAGCGCACATGGGCCAGGCGAAAGCGGCGGCCGATCAGTCGACAGTTTTCGAACAGCGCTCGAACCTGGTCCGGAGTGGCATTGGTGGCCACGTCGAAGTCCTTGGGATGCAGCCCCAGCAAGGCATCGCGCACACAGCCGCCCACCAGGAACGCCTGGTATCCGGAGTTGTGCAACCGATATAGCACCTTGAGTGCGCTCTTGGAGATCTCGTCCCGGGAGACGTTGTGCGCAGGGCGGGGAATAATCTTGGGTGCGTTGGGCTTCTCAGTCCCGGCTTTTTTCAATGGTCACCGCTTGGAATTGTGAAATTGCGGCCGTATAGTACCACCCCCTGCCGATATGGGCAGGCTGCTATGCTCCCTTCGTCTAGTGGTTAGGACGCTGCCCTCTCACGGCGGTAACAGGGGTTCGAATCCCCTAGGGAGTACCAAAATACAAAGGGGTCAGAGCCGGTTTTGGGCTCTGACCCCTTCGTATTTTGGAAGTTTCTTTGGCGGATTCGGACCGCTGGTTCGACAAAATGGCTACGTGTGCCGAACAGCGTTTTGGACGCCGAAGGCGCCCCGAAGGGGTGAAGATCGCCCCAAGGCGGTCTGCATCAATCCCCTAGGGAGTACCAAATAAATCAACAGGTTAGACGATTTCCGACTAGCCCGTTTTTGTGTTTCTCCAACTTTTTGCCTAACTTTGCGATATTTTCACGCGTGACAATTCGCGCGTCGCGGCGGCGTATTTCCGCTGCAAGCGATGCGGGAATGTTCTATCTATTCACAATGCTCGTCTCGGTCGCATATTGCCTCTGCCGCACGCTTAATGGCTGCCGCGAGCCAACCATTTAGCCGCGCGTCATTTATCTCCGCAAACAAGGCTTCAGCCTGCCCGGCAATATTTTGAATTTCCCGTAATGTGGGAGCCTCTCCGTATTCCGGTTCGTCGCTCAATTGGCCGACGCAACACGTTCTTCGTCCGGTTGAAACTGCTGCCGAAAGTACTCGCCCAGACTTGTCAACATCAGCCTTGCTGGTCGGCAATCCAATTGTTAACACGTGTTTCGAGCAACGGCATTGGCAAAGCACCGCCACCTAGTACGACATCATGGAAGCCGCGGATATCAAACTGGTCACCCAGTATCGTTTCCGCATGCCGGCGCAGCTCCTCAATTTTCAGCATGCCAACTTTATAAGAGGTTGCCTGTCCTGGCGTTGTGATGTAGCGCCGCACTTCGGAGATCACGGCACTTTCCGGGATGGCGGAGTGGTCAAAAAAGAACTGCTCAGCCTGTTCCTGAGTCCAACCCTTCGCATGCAGGCCGGTGTCTACCACCAGTCGAATGGCTCGCCACATCTCTGCCGTAAGACGACCGAAATCCCGATATGGATCTTTAAACTGACCCATCTCCTTAGACAGCTTTTCCGAATAGAGCCCCCAACCTTCCGAGTAGACCGAGAAGCCCGCCTGGGTGCGAAACGTGGGCACACCTGTGAGTTCCTGGGCAATGGAAATTTGCATATGGTGGCCGGGGCTGCCCTCGTGGTACGCGGTGGTTTCCATGTCTGTTTTTGAATAGGCACTCATATCCGACATGTGCACGTAGTACACACCCGGTCGCGATCCGTCCGGTGTACCGCGACTATAGTGCTGCGCCCCGCCGTCAACTTCGCGAAATGATTCAACGCGTTTCACTTCCAGTTTCGCTTTCGGCAAAGTGCCGAAGTACTCAGGCAGCTTCTGCTCAATTTCTGCCAGAAACGCGCGCGTGTCTGCGAGGTATGCTTCACGCCCCGCATCCGTGTTGGGGTAGTAAAACTGGGAATCTGTGCGGATAAACTCAAAAAATTCCTTAAGGTCACCTTCAAAACCTACATCGGCCCGAATGTCATCCATTTCAGCCAGGATCCGCTGCACCTCCGACATGCCGAGCTGGTGCACGTCGTCGGCGGTCATTGGCAGCGTTGTATACGTTGCCAGTTGATGGTCGTAAAAAGCCTTGCCGTTCGGCAATGCCCACACACCACGGGCCTGTTCATCCGCATTGGGCATGTCGGACTCCAGCCAGTCGACAAAGCTGCTGTAGGCGGGCTGAAGTTGCTTGGTCAGTGCCGTAGTCACTTCGGCCAGAAGACCGCTGGCAGTGTCCTCGTCAATTAGCTCGGCGGTCGCCAGCGCCTCTATTTTATTCTTGGCGTCGGCAAGCAGAGGTGAATCGGGACTGTCGTCGAAAGGCCGGCCTGTGATCACGTTCTGCGCCCGCTGCATCGCTGTCGCATAGGCAAAACGCGGCGGCCGAATACCGTCAGCGGCCTTAGCCGTCGCCAGTTCTACAACCTGATCCATGGCGCGAGACACACCGCCGATGCGATCAATGTAGGCGCGCATGTCGGCTTCGTCGTCCACCCTGTGGTAGCTGATCAAAAATCTGGGAAACCAGTCTTCCCAGCCACCCAACTCCCCAAATAAATAGTCCTGGCGCATGAACTCCAGGTCTTTGGCGGCTTTTTCTGCCTGAAACACCCACAGGTCAAACGATTCTTTGCCTGCAGTGGACAGCGAATTGCGGTCGAACTGCGCCTTCATTTGTTCAATCGTATTCATTCCCCACGCGGCCTGATCACGCGCTGCCTGCTCACTGATGTCGTCTATCTGGTCGTAAAGGTCCTTGCGGCCCAGTGTTGTCAGTCTCATCGGGCTAAACTGAAGTTGCTCTTCGAAGCGTTCGTTCAGCCAGACATTAAGCCGCACCGTCTCTGAATCGGCCGAGGCAGTCATGCCAGCTTCACCGGCCAACCGTTTGTCAACAGAAGCGCCGGCCTGTTCTGCCGCCAGATCCGTGTTATTGCATGCCGCCAGCAATGCAGCCAGCGTCAGTACTGCGACAAAGCTTTGCGTAGTAAAGGTCTTCATCAACGACCATCTCCGAACATTGTGAACATCAGCCTCAAATCGTGACACGAATTGCAAGCGCAGTCGAAAGATTAAGTAGCAGACGTTCGCTGTCGCATCTGCATCGCGATTTAACCCCGTTGCCACGGGCAATCGAGTCAGGAACGAGTTTGCACGCTACTCTATTTCCACCACCACCTTGCCCCGAGCATGCCCTTCTTCCAGGTACGCCATCGCCGCGGGCAACTCGCTCAAGGCATACGACCGGTCGATTACCGACTCGATCTCGCCGCTCTCCATCATTTTCGCCAGCGCCGCAAGCTCGTCACCGCTGGATTGCGCCAGCATGACGATGATCTCGTGGTCGACAAACGGTGACAGCAGCGGTTGCTTGATCATGTTGCTGATCGGTCCGATCCAGTCGCCTTTTTCGCCACCGACTATGACCAGTCGCCCGCCCGCCTGCAGCACATCGAGGTTCGCGGTTAAAGGGTGATTGCCGATCATGTCGACGATCAGGTCGTAGCGCGCGTCCCCGTCCGTGTAGTTCGTTTGCCGGTAGTCGATGACGTAATCGGCACCAAGTGACTTGAGCATCTCGTGGTTACGTTCGCTGCTGACGCCGGTCACTGTGGCGCCATTGGCTTTAGCGATCTGCACGGCATAGGTGCCAACGCCGCCGGAGGCGCCGTTGATCAAAACGTGCTGCCCCGATTGCAGCTTGCCGTGATCGCGTAAGGCCTGCAGTGCCGTGATGCCGGCAACCGGCAAGGCCGCCGCCTCAGCAAAGCTTGCACCCTTCGGCATGATCGCAAGACTGCCGTCCTGGTGCTTGATCACGTATGCGGCGAATGAGCCCCGCGTCGTACCGAACACCGCATCACCCACCTTGAAGCGCGACACGTTCGCACCGACCGCCTCGATGACACCTGCGAAATCGGCACCGAGCCGCTGATTATCCGGCGCACCCAGCCCTGTCGTGAGTCGTATCAGGTAAGGCGAGCCACGCATGTAATGCCAGTCCAGCGGATTCAAGGACGCGGCTTTGACCCGCACCAGCACCTCGTCGTCTTTCGGCACTGGCTTCGCGAGCAGAGTCAGTTCGAGGACTTCAGGTGGGCCGTAACAGCGGAATTGAATCGCCTGAAAGCGTTCGTCGCCCTCATCGACGGCCGCTGCAGCGCCGCAGTCGGATGTGTAGCTGATGGTCAGCGCCAGTGCGGCAGTCGCGAGAACCACGAATGCCGCGAGGCCAGTGAGTATCTTTTGGGGGAGCTTCATGCCCCGGTCTCCTGTTAAAGGTCTGTAAACCAGGCTGCCCGGATGACCGCAAGCAGGCTCGCAACCGCAAATGCCGCTGCCGGAATCCACAGCATGCCGGAACCCTCGAAGAGGAGCATGTGAATGCAGACGAACACCGCGGCGGTCGTGTAAAGCCACGCCGGCAACGCAAAGCGCCAGTCGCGCGCGAGCCAGAAACTCGCCATCAGCGCGACCACGGCCAGGCCGATGCCGCCGAACACAAGGCCGAAAGTCAATACAACGAAGATTGTGTAGAAGGGTCCGCTCTCGCCCTGCGTGTTCAGCACGCCGAGTTCATCGAGCCCGAGCAGCAGCGCCACCACCGCGACGATGACCGTGATCACCCGGTAGGTAAACCGTGCGACATGTACGCGTCTCAGTAAAACGTCGTTGCCAGGCATGCTCGGCATCCTCCAGCGTGCAGGCAGCATATACCAACCTAAATATGGTTGGTATCCGCGCATTCGCGGCGTTGCACGCTACGCAAGCTTAAGTAGTGCTACCCAGATGCGGATCCAGTGAGCGTAAATCGGAGCCGCGCGTCTCCCGGCCCCAAAGCGCGATCAGGATCAGCGAAATTACGCTTGGCACAACGATCACGAGCGCGGCCTTGCCGAACGCCGGCACTACGCCGAGCACGGCCAGCACCTGCGCGAGAACACCGCCGAGCTTGCTGCAGCCGGCCACCCAGCCGGTCGCGCGCCCGCGCACGCGCAGCGCGTAGTTCTCGGCCGCGTACGGCAACAGGATTGCAATCACCCCGCAGGAGCCGATCACGAGTATGGTCAGCGATACGAGCGGATTCTCCAGCCACCCGATGCCGCTGCTGCGTGCCAGCAGGCCGAGCAGGCCCGCCGACATGAATGCCAGCATAAGAATGAGCGAGCCCTTGGTGCTCCAGCGACTGTACAACCAGGTGCTGAACAGGATAACGGGAGCGGCCAGCAAGGTGGACTCGGCAATCAGCGCGCTCGCCGTACCAACACTGCGGCCCTCCTCGACCAGCTCCCCGGGCAGCCATAACAGCAAACCGAAGTTCACCAGGCTCCAGGCGAGGGCGGCGAGCGTCAACGCCACGGTGATGCCGATTTGCGGCAGGGTCGTTGTCATTGGTGAATTTTCGATGGCCGTTGAAGCCGGCTTGTCGTGCACCACCGTCGCACCAAAGCGTGCCGCCATTTCGCGCGCCTCCGCACCGCGTCCCATCTGCTGCAGAAAGCGTGCCGACTCCGGCAGCAACGGGCTCAGTGCGATCAGGATGAGTCCTGTGGGCAGGTTCAGGAACCACATGATGCGCCAGCCAAAGAGCGGCTGCAGCAGGGCCGACAGCGCGCTCGCCGCGAAAAACCCGCCGACCGCGCCGATGCCACCGATCAGCACGAGCGACCAGCCACGATGTCGCGTCGGCATGATCTCGGCCAGCAGCGCGTAGGTCACCGGCAGCATGCCGCCAGCCGCAAGGCCCATGAGCCAGCACATGAAAACGTTCCACCAGAAGCCCGGCATCGCTCCGCAAATCGAGGTACCGACAAACAACACGGAGGACAACAGGATGGATGCGCGGCGCCCATAAATATCCGCCAGCACGCCCCAGGCGAAGGATCCGATCGCGGTGCCGACGAGTGCGGACAGCGGCAACCAGGCCACCGTCGCGCCGTCGACACCATACTCGGCGCGCATGCCTGGCGTGACAAATCCAAGACTCGCCGGCTTCATGATGTCGATGATCAACGCAAGACAAAGTAGCGAGGCAATCCACCAGTGCGTTCGCGTCAGCGGTGCATCTTCGGGTGGTGCAATTCGTTCGATGACGCGGGATGCGTCGGGATGAGTTTTCGGCAGCAGGCCCCAGGCCGCGAGCGCAACCCCGCCGATGATCAGCCACATGCCCCAGATCATGCCGGCGTCCATCGGCATGCCAGCCATCCTGTAGCCCATTTGCCGCGCCATCAGGAACATCGGCACATGCAACAGCACGCCGGCGGTAACGATCACGGTACCGAGCCAGAATGCCTGAGCGTTGCGCCGCTCGCCGGCAGCGAAAATTTTTCCAATCATGGTCACGCTCCCTGCGCAGCGCGCATTCTCGCGGTTCGACACCTGCCTGACAATGCGAAAGCAAAAAAAGGCCCACAAAAAGTGGGCCTATGTGTCAAGCCAGGCAATTACGAACGTCAGGCGCCCGACAGCTCCGCCAGCAATGCAACCGCATCTGCCCGGAAGAAAGGCAGGTTAAGGCTCAGGGTGTTCCGATTGGCCGCGCGTTGCGCAAGTTCGCGGGCCTTGTCCAACCTGCCCAGGGCCTGGTTAACGCGCGCGGCCCAATACAGGGGAATTGGCTGCAACTGCGATGACTTTGCAAAATGCATGGCCGCAGCATCGTTGTCCTCCTGGTTCATCGCGAAGTAGCCGGATAATTCATGGACGCGCATCTTTTCAAATGCGGTACCTTGCGCTTCAGCCGCCGCAATGTATTCGGCCGTGCGCGAGGCGGCCGATTCACCGTCACCGCCGACCATGGCAGCAATTGCCGTTTTGAACAGGTGTGCGCGCGCCGCCTGGGCCTTGTTTGCCTCGTTAAGGTCGGCCTGCAGTCGATGATCGAGCGCGGCATCATAATGCGCTTCAGCTTTGGCAGCGTCGCCTGAAGCCAGCATGATGTCGCCCATGTATTCCTCGGCAGTGCCCATGGCACTGTGATTGCCGGCAACCACTGCCTCCCCCAGGATCACATCGCAAATCTGCATTGCGGCGTCGATATCGCGGGCAAACAATTTCACCGCGGCTGCCTGGTACAGGGCCGCCTGCCGCTCAGTGAAATTGCGCGCCGCGGCCAGCATGTCATCGGCTGCTTCCTGCGCCACGTCCGTCTGACCTTGCAGCGAATAGTTGATCGACAGGCCGGCATAGGACGACCCAAAGTTCGGATTGACCTTGATTGCCTTTCGGTAAGTCTCGATCGACGCGTCATACTCACCCATCTCCATGAGCAACTCGGCGAGTGAGTCGTAGGGATTCGCTTCATGCGGCACTAATTCCACGTAACGCTCGAACGCTGCACGGGCACTCGCAAAATCCTCAAGGCTGCGGTGCGAGTAACCAAGCATGTTGTAGGCAGGCGCGAAATCGGCCGCCAGTTCAGTAGCATGGTTCAAGTGTGTTACCGCGCCCGCGAAATCCTGCACGCCAAACTGAAAGGTCGCCAGCTGCAGGTGTGCACGTTCGTCGCCGGGATACATCGCCACCAGTTCCTCGAGCGCCGCCCGCTGCGTAGCCTGATCGTTCTCGGATGCAGCGACCAGCGCCTTGATGTAGAGCTGCTCGCCAGCGGAGGCATTCGCCGCGCGCTCATTCGCTTTACCAATCGCGTCGAAAAACTCCGCGTTGGTGAGCGCCGATTGCGCAATCATGAAGTAGCCCATTGCAAAACCGTCATCGACCGCGACCGCCTGCAGGAACAGGTCGCGGCCGTCGACAACCCGCAAGTCTTCAAACAGGGCACGGCCCTTGAGGTACAGATCGCGTGCTTCGGCTGATGATGTTGTGATCGGAACTTCTTTGGTTGCAACAGATGCGTCGCCATCCTGGCCCGATTGCCCGCATGCCGCCAGTAACGCCAGCAGACCCAGTGCCAACCCACACCGGGCGCCTCTATGAATAGTCGTATTCACGGCTCGCTCCTCGTGCTTGAGTCGCACTATTGTACGCCTGTCCGGGTCGCACCAAATTCAGAAATTACTTCTTGTTATTGCGCTAACTTATTGAAAAATAATGGACGCTATAAGCCGAGAAAATACATGACATTTGCCGCGCGCTCATTAAGATGGCGCAGACAATGAATACACACGTCAGCGACGTCCGCCCCCGAAACGGTTTCGATCGATTGTTCGGACTTGAAAAGCACGAATACCTGGCGGTCGCCTGGTCGTTCATTTACTTCTTTTGCATCCTGTCGTCCTACTACATGCTTCGCCCGGTGCGCGAAACCATGTCGGCCGAAAACGGTGCGCTGAATGTGCCCTATCTTTTTTCCAGCACATTCGTCGTCATGCTGCTTGCGGCGCCCGTCTTCGGCTGGGTTTCGTCGCGCTACCCGCGCAAGCAGTTCCTGCCCTGGGTGTACGCGTTTTTTTCCGCCAATCTTTTGTTTTTCTGGGCCGGCTTTACCTACGCAATCGAAAATGACATCGATTACCTTTGGCTGGGCCGTACGTTTTTCATCTGGCTCAGCATCTTTAACCTGTTCGTGGTGTCGGTTTTCTGGAGTTTCATGGCCGACATCTATACGCGTGAACAGGGCCGGCGACTGTTCGGACTGATTTCAGCCGGTGGCAGTACGGGTGCCCTGGCCGGTCCCTTTGCAACCAGGCTGCTGGTGTCCGAAATCGGGTTTCACAACATTTTGCTGATTTCGGCCGCGTTGCTGTTTTTTGGCGTGTACTGCATCTCGCGACTGCGTACCTGGGTGATCGCCGAACATGGCGATGATCCGGACGTATCGATAGCAAGCAGCAGGCCGCTGGGCGGCAGTGCCATTGACGGTATCCGCCAGGCCCTCAAGTCCCGCTACTTGTTTTCTATGGTCGTCGTGTCGATTATTGCGAGCCTGCTGGGCACAGCCCTGTACATGTTCATGGCTGATTTCGTCGGCAGCTCAGACATGACCACGAATGAACGCGTCGAAACATTCAGCCTTATCGATGGCACAACCAATGTGCTGTCATTGATCGGGCAGCTGTTTCTCGTCAATCGATCCGTGCGGCGGTTCGGAGTCGGCATGACGCTGGCCATCCTGCCGGTCGTTTCCCTGCTCGGCTTGATGTTGCTCGCCATCAACCCGGCGTTCATCGTCGTCGCCGTCCTGACCGCCGTGCGCCGCGGCATTGGCTTCGGATTCTCCAAACCCACGCATGACATGCTGTATTCCGTAGTCACACCGAGCGAAAAATACAAGGCCAAGAATTTCATCGAAACAGCGGTGTATCGTAGCGGCGACCTGATCGGCTCCTGGCTGATCAAATTCATCTGGGCGATCGGCATATCGGGCATCTCGATTGTGATGTTGCCGTTCGGCGTGTTCTGGGTATTGCTCGCGCTCTGGCTCGGCCGGGACTACACGCGGCGCGACCGGCTGGAACCGGTCGCTGACAGCGCGCGATGAGTGCGGGACTGCTGCGCCGCTGCGGTGCAATCCTGTACGACTCGATCCTGTTATTCGCATTGCTGATGTTTGCAAGCATGCCGTTCGTTGTCGCGCGTACAGGCGAGGCGGTTGAGCCTTACAACTTGCCTCACCAGCTGACGCTGCTGGCGGTGGCATTCGCATTCTTCGTCGGTTTCTGGACTTGGCGAGGCAGCACGCTCGGCATGCAGGCCTGGGGCCTGCGCCTGGAATCCGTTGACGGCGGACTCGCATCGTTATCGCAGGCCTCGGTTCGCTTCTTTGCGGCAATCATCTCCTGGCTACCGCTCGGCCTCGGTTTTTTCTGGCAGCTCTGCGACAAGGACCGGCGCAGCTGGCACGATCGGCTCAGCCAGACCCGCCTCGTCTACTACCCCAAGTAAAAAGGGGTCAGAGCCCTTTTTCGACCATATACGGTTGCTTCCATATATGTGCCAAAAAGTGCTCTGACCCCTTTTGGGCTTAGCGGACGCGGTTGAGTGCGAACAGCGTGACCACCACCAGCAGGCCCGAGGGCAGCCAGGCGATCAGCGCCGGGTTCAGGTTGAACACCTGGCCTGAATTCGCCAGCATCTCGGCGGCCAGGTAATAGGCCAGTCCAATAACCACACCGATCATCAGACGCGCACCGGCTCCGCCCGTGCGCAGCGAGCCGAACACGAATGCCAGCGCCAGCAATGGCATCACGATGACAGTGACGGTGCGCGCGACCCGGTACCAGAGCTCGGTTTCGTAACGACTTGCGTCCAGGCTGTTTCGTTTCAGGTACGCGACGTAACTCAGCAGGCCGCGTCCCGACAGGCTCTGCGGCTTGACCAGTGAAATCCCCAGCACACCGGGGTCAATATCGAAGTTCTCAATCGCCCTGGACGACTCCACTACCTGCACGCCGTCATCGACAAAGCGCGTTTCATGAAAATTTTGCAGTATCCAGTTGCCGGCATCATCGACGCCGGAATTTTCAGCCCGTGCGATCGACTGCAGCCGGTTCGATTCGTCAAATCGAAACAAATAGATACTGCCAAAATCGTAATCCAGGCTGACGCGTTCAAAGTGCAGAAATTTATTGCCATCCCTTGCCCAGGCATCCTGTCCCAGCCGCCCGTCCGCCTGGTCCGATCGCAATTCCAGCCGCATATTGCGTGCAAAGTAATCCAGCGGTGGGCCGATGAACTCGCCGAGCAATCCGGTCACCATCAGCATCGCCAGGCCGGTGACTCCGACCATGCCTGCGAGCCGTGTCACCGACAGGCCGGCCGCGCGCATGACGATTATTTCGCTGTTAGACGCCAGCGCGCCGAGTGCCAGCAACGAACCGATCAGCGCGGCGATCGGCAGCATTTCAAAAGCGAGTTGCGGCAGACGCAACACGGTATACAGCACGACCTGCGCCGTCTGGTATTCGCCTTGCGTATCGTCAAGCTCGCCGATGAATTCGAACAGGCCAACCAGCGCAAGCAGCACCAGCAGGACCAGCGCCGTCACTGTCAGAATCGAGCGCATCAGATACTGAGTCAGGATGCCATTCACGACCTGAACCTGCGAAAAACCATGTTTTGCTTCGCCAGCAAACCAAGCGCGAACAACAATGCCGTCGCATGCACCCACCATAAGCCGAGACTCGGCGCAAGGGTTCCCTGCTCTACCCAGGCCTTCGCGGCGCTCAGCATATTCAGATAAATAATGAAAACCAGCAAACCGATGGCAATACGACCGTAGCGGCCCGCCCTCGGCTGGGTCCGGCTGAGCGGCACCGCAAGTATCCCCAGGATGATGGTCGCCACTGGCAGGCCGATGCGCCACTGCAACTCGGCAATGTGCGACAGATCATCCGATTGCAACAGCACGGCAAACGCCATTGCTCGCGGTCGCGGATCGGGTGTGTCGAGGCTTGGCAGCCGATACGGAATACCGTGCTCGAGAAACTCCACAACGCGAAATTCGGTTGTTCCCGGAATTCCCTCGTAACGGCGCCCGTCGTGCAATACCAGCAAGCGCACATCCGGATCGTCGGACTCGACCTGTTCGCCAAGCCGGGCGACAACAATCTCGAGCGAACCATCTGCGCGACGACGCTGCAGGAACACATTTTCCATCAGTCCGTCGTCACGAATATTCTCACCGTACACGACCGATCCGCTGGACCCGACCGTGACGAATCGCCCGGGCTCAATGCTGGTGAGGTCTGCTGCGCGGCGTGCCTCGGCACCAACCCGTTCAATGGAAAGCAATGCTCGCGGCCCGATATCGGTAGACAGCCAGGCAACACTGACGGCCAGCGGCAACAACAACCAGCAGAGCGGGCGGTAGATGTCTGCCGGACCCACTCGACATGCCATCATCGCCGGCAATTCACTGTCGCGATAAAGGCGCCCCAGAGCGAGCATCACCGCAAGGAACAAGCCGATCGGCACAAGGATCGTCAGGAATTGCGCCGCCGATAATCCAATAACATCGAATGCGGCGTCTTTGGGCAATTTCCCTTTTGCCACATCGCCAAGCACACGCGCAAACTGGTTCGTTAGCAGAATCAGCATCAATACGGCGGTTACACCGAGCCAGGTCGTGGCTATCTCGCGAAATATGTATCGATCGAGTATGCGCGGCATCGGAACGGCGATTTGCTTAACCAAGGCAGGTTGAATCGGGTAGACTACCGCTTTTGTTTTGCACGCGACAGCCCTCCGGAAAAGAGTTCCTATGCAATATTCGACAACGGCGGTCAATCCGTCGAGCCGGTCTGTTGACTGCCTCATCGTTGGTATTTATGAGGGTGGCACGCTCAGTAGTGGCGCGAACGACGTCGACCAGGCAAGTCGCGGCAAAATCAAGCGACTTCTCAAAAGCGGTGACCTGACACCGAAACTCGGTCAGTGCATGGTGCTCACCGATGTCACCGGCGTACGGGCGCCGCGCGTCGTAGTAGTCGGTCTTGGCAAGCAAAATGCATTCAAAGCGAAGCAGTTTCAGGCCGCTATATTGGCCGCCTTGCGTGCTATTTCCGGCAGCAAATGCAAATCCGTTCTCAATTGCCTGACACTCGAGGCGATAACCGGCAGTAGCGAATATTACCTGGCGCGTTACACAGCACAGGCAGCCGCGACTGCGTTATATCGTTTCACGCAACTAAAGAGCGACAAGAAGCCAGCCGCGAGCGCGCTACGACGCATCGAGGTGGCGCTGCCAAGTCGCGGCGGCGCGGGCAAAGCAATGCGTGGTTTCGAGCACGGTGATGCGATTGGCTTTGGCATGTCACTCGCACGCGAGCTCGGCAATTTGCCTTCGAATATTTGCACTCCTTCATACCTGGCCCGCAGCGCACAAAAGCTGGCGCGCGACAGCAAGCTGCTGCAAACGCGCGTGCTCAACGAGGCAGAGATGAAGCGGCTCGGTATGCACTCGCTGTTGTCCGTCAGTGCCGGCAGCCAGGAACCCGGTAAATTGATTGTCATGCAGTACAAGGGTGGTGGACGCCAGAAACCAGTCGTACTGGTCGGCAAAGGCGTCACGTTTGATACCGGCGGCATTTCGCTGAAACCCGGCGCGGCTATGGACGAGATGAAATTCGATATGTGCGGGGCCGCCGGCGTTCTCGGCACCATGGCGACCGTCGCCAGGCTGCAGTTGCCGATCAATTTAAACGTGATCGTGCCAACGGTCGAGAACATGCCTAGCGGTACTGCGACCAATCCCGGCGATATTGTCACGAGCATGTCCGGCCAGACGATCGAGATTCTGAACACTGATGCAGAAGGCCGGCTGATTCTCTGCGATGCGCTGACGTATTCACGCCGTTTCAAACCCGATACTGTCATCGATGTCGCGACACTGACCGGTGCCTGCGTGATCGCGCTCGGACACCATCGCACGGGTGTCATGAGCAAGAGCGATGCACTCGCCGCCAGCCTGGTCGCCGCCGGCGAGCTCGCAGGCGATTACGCATGGCGGCTGCCGCTTGACGACGAGTACGCTGAACAGCTGCAAAGCAATTTCGCAGATATGGCAAACGTCGGCGGCCGTGAAGGCGGCGCCATAACCGCCGGCTGTTTCCTCGCCAAGTTTACCGACGGCCTGAACTGGGCCCACCTGGACGTCGCCGGAACAGCCTGGTCCAGCGGCAAGCAAAAAGGTGCTTCCGGCCGACCTGTGCCGTTGCTGACCGAATTCCTGCTGGCACGCAGTGGCGCCTTGCCTTAATGGCCCGCGTTGATTTCTACGTCCTCAGGCAGGAAGGTCCCCAGTCGCGCAACACTTTCGCATGCCGGCTGGCCGAGAAGGCCTATCGCCTCCATAACACCGTCCATATTCACACCGTAAGCCGGGACGAAGCAGAGCGTATCAACGAACTGTTATGGACATTTCGTGACGGCAGCTTCGTGCCGCATGAACTTCTGGGCGGCGGCAGGCGATTGGCGCCGATTATTATTGGCAGTGGCGAAGGCACAGTGCAGCCATGCGACTTGCTGATCAATTTGTCCGACAGCATTCCTGTAATCGCCGAAACTTTCCCACGTGTTGCGGAAATTGTAAGCTCCGACGAAACGAGCAAGCAGGAGAGCCGCAGGCGATTCGCCGCCTACCGGGAAAAGGGCCACACACTGGAGACCCATGATGTGTAGCCTGCCATACGCATGAACAAATCCTACAACCCTTCAGAAATCGAACAGCGAGTTTATGCGCGCTGGGAAAAAAATGGTTACTTCGCCCCGCGCGGCGAAGCCGAGCCTTATTGCATCATGATTCCTCCGCCAAACGTCACCGGATCGCTGCACATGGGGCACGCGTTCCAGGACACGATCATGGACGCGTTGACGCGTTACAGGCGTATGCAAGGTTTCAGTACCTTGTGGCAACCGGGTACCGATCATGCTGGCATTGCCACACAGATGGTCGTCGAACGACTACTCAACAGCGAGGGTTTGAATCGACGTGACGTCGGTCGCGACAGGTTCGTCGAGCGCGTCTGGCAATGGAAAGAGGAATCGGGTGGCAAGATCAGCAATCAGTTGCGCCGCCTTGGTGCATCCGTCGACTGGAGCCGCGAACGCTTCACGATGGACGAAGGCTGCTCCGCGGCGGTCACTGAAGTTTTCATTTCATTGTTTAACGAGGGCCTGATCTATCGTGGCAAGCGCCTGGTTAACTGGGACCCGGTATTGCATACGGCGCTGTCGGATCTCGAAGTATTGCCCACGGATGAAGATGGCCATCTCTGGTATTTCCGCTATCCGCTGGCTTCCGCCAACGGTCACCTCGTGGTTGCGACGACACGACCCGAAACCATGCTCGGTGACAGCGCGGTCGCAGTGCATCCCCGGGACAAGCGCTATCAACACCTGATCGGCCAGGAAATAATTCTGCCGCTTGTCGGCCGCCGCATCCCAATCATTGCGGACGACTTTGTTGAGGTCGAATTCGGCACCGGCTGCGTGAAGATTACACCCGCGCACGACTTCAAGGACTACGAAGTCGGCAAGCGTCACGACCTGCCGATGTACAACGTTTTTACCGATCACGCGACACTGAACGATGAAGTGCCGGACGAGTATCGTGGTCTTGATCGCTTCGTTGCTCGAAAGAAAATCGTCGCCGAGTTCAAACGCCTCGGACTACTGGATCGCATCGAAGACTATGCGGTCAAAATTCCGCGGGGTGATCGCAGCGGCGCCGTCATCGAGCCATACCTGACGGATCAGTGGTACGTGAAGATCGAGCCGCTGGCGAAACCCGCCATCGAGGCGGTGCAGTCGGGTCGCATACGGTTTGTACCGGATAACTGGTCGAAAACTTATTTCGACTGGATGTACAACATCCAGGACTGGTGCATCAGTCGTCAACTCTGGTGGGGGCATCGTATTCCGGCCTGGTATGACCCGGACGGCAACATTTTTGTTGGCCGTTCCGAGGCGGAGCTGCGCGAACAACACGGCCTCGCCGCGGACCTGGTTCTGCGCCAGGATGACGACGTGCTCGACACCTGGTTTTCGTCAGCACTCTGGCCGTTCAGTACACTCGGCTGGCCGCAACGGACACCTGCGCTCGACAAGTTTTATCCAGGCAGCGTGCTGGTCACAGGATTCGATATTATTTTCTTCTGGGTTGCGCGCATGATCATGATGGGCCTCAAATTCATGGGCGACGTACCGTTTCGCGAGGTCTACATTCATGGGCTGATCCGCGACCAGGACGGCCAGAAGATGTCGAAGTCGAAGGGTAATACTCTCGACCCGCTGGACCTGGTCGATGGCATAGGATTGCCGGCCCTGCTTGAGAAGCGCACCTCGGGACTGATGCAGGAGCATCTGAAGCCGACCATCGAGCGGGCCACACGCAAGCAGTTCCCGAAAGGCATCGACGCATACGGTTGCGATGCATTGCGATTTACGTTTGCCGCCCTCGCGACAACCGGACGCGACATTCGCTTCGACCTCGGGCGTATCGACGGCTACAAGAATTTCTGCAACAAGTTATGGAACGCCGCGCGTTACGTACTCATGAATACCGAGTCGCTCGACGATGGCCCTGCCGAACTGAGCGCGGCCGACACATGGATTTACGCGCGGCTCGGCAATACGATCACCGAGGTTCACACGCAGATGACGGCCTATCGCCTCGACCTGGCCGCGCACGCACTCTACGAGTTCACCTGGCACGAGTTCTGCGACTGGTACCTGGAATTATCCAAGCCGGTGTTGCAATCCGAAGACTCATCGCCAGCCCTGCAACGCGGCACGCGTCATACACTCATTACGGTGCTGGAGTCACTGTTGCGACTCATTCACCCGCTGATGCCGTTCGTTACCGAGGAAATCTGGCAACAGGTTGCGCCGCGCGCCGGCATCCAGGGCGACACGATCATGCTGCAGCCGTACCCGCTTGCGCAGGACGACACCGCCGAATATGAGTCGGTAGCCGATATCGAATGGGTGCGCCACTTTATTCTCGGAATTCGGCAGATTCGCGGCGAAATGGATATTTCACCCGGCAAAGCTTTGCCGGTAGTTCTGCAAGGCGCGGGCGCTGACGACCTGCGGCGCGCCAGCCAGTACCTGCAGCTGTTACAACGTGTTGGCCGGGTTGCATCGATTGACATGTTGCCGCCGGGCGAGACACCGCCGGCAGCAGCGACCGCATTGCTTGGCGACATGCGCCTGCTGGTGCCGATGCAGGGTCTGATTGACCTGACGGTGGAACGCAACCGACTCGAAAAGCAGCTGCAACGTGCCGAGGCGGACCTGGGCCGTACAAAAGCGAAGCTTGGTAACGAAAATTTCGTGAGCAATGCACCTGCCGATGTGGTCACACTGGAACAACAGCGAGCCGCGGACTTTGCACGCACCATCGAACAGCTTCGCGACCAGCTGGAAAAACTGGCGGAACTCGCTTGAGCTCCTGTATTTTCTGAGTACTGCATCACAAACCGGCGCAACTGAAGTGCATTCGTAGCGCCGATTGGCGAGGATATCGGACCCCAGTAATCACTCCGAGGAGACCCAGATGCCGGCTGGCAGCACGATTGAAACACTGGCCCTGAACAAGGATGCGGAACGCGTCGCTTTGGATCGTGCTCGCAAGGCGCTGGGCCAGATCATCCTCGGCAAGGACGAGCAAATCGCACTCGCCTTGTCCTGCCTGCTAGCACGTGGCCACCTGTTGATCGAGGATTTACCCGGACTCGGCAAAACCATGCTGGCGCAGGCGTTGGCGCGCGTCCTGGGGCTGAGTTTTCGACGCATCCAGTTTACCAGCGACCTGCTACCTGCCGACATCGTCGGTGTTTCTGTATTTCGCCAGGACCAGGGCGAATTCGAATTTCAGCCCGGACCGATTTTTGCGCAATTGATACTTGCCGACGAGGTGAATCGGGCCACGCCGAAAGCGCAAAGTGCGCTGCTCGAAGCCATGGAGGAATACCAGGTATCGGTCGATGGGGCGACGCGCGCTTTGCCAACACCATTTTTCGTCGTCGCGACGCAGAATCCGGCCGACCAGGTAGGTACCTTTCCGTTACCGGAATCGCAGCTCGACCGCTTTTTGATGCGACTCGAGCTCGGCTATCCGAACGCGGCCAGCGAGCGCCAGCTGATCATAGGCAATGATCGACGCGCGATGCTCGCCGATATCAGCTCCGCGCTGAGCCCGGAATTGCTGCTGCGGATCCAGCGGCTCGCGTCGCAGGTGCATATGAGCGATCCGCTGGTGGATTACATCCAGGAACTGGTACGTGAGACTCGCGAATCACCAGACATTGAAATCGGACTGTCCCCAAGAGCTGCGCTCGCGCTGGCGTCGGCCGCAAAAGCACATGCCTACGTGCGGCATCACGCCGGCGTTTATCCGGACGATATTCAGGCCGTTTTTGCAGCTGTCGCCGGTCACCGCCTGCAGCCGGCAGCAAATACCAGCTACCGTTCAGCGGCCGAGCTTTGCCAGCATGTTCTCGATTCCGTGGCAATTCCCTAGGGCCGGTATCGCGCGGCGTATCGGCACGGCCCTGGGCCGAAGGGTGCAGCGCTGGGCCAGGCAGCGCCAGGGCATCGACGCCACTACCACGCAACTGCGGCCAGGGCGCGTGTACATCCTTCCGACAGGCGTCGGGCTGATCTATGCGTTGATGGCATTCGCAATGTTGCTCGGCTCGATGAATTACAACAACAACCTGTCTTTCGTACTGACGTTCCTGCTGGCCGGACTCGGCTTCGTCGCCATGCACCAGTGCCAGCGCAACCTCGTTGCGCTCGAGCTGAGTTTTGCCGGAGTGGAGCCCGTTTTCGCCGGGCAGGTTGCCAAGTTCCGCATTGCCGTAAACAATCACAGCAAGATTGCGCGCCACGCGGTGCGGCTGTACACCGACGATGCGAGCAGCGAAATTGCTGATATTCCTGCTGGTGAAAGCGTGCTGTTTACACTTGCAGTGGCAACTCATCGGCGCGGCTGGGTGGAATTACCCCGTTTTGGCATACGCACATTGTTCCCATTCGAGCTGTTCCGTTCGTGGGCCTGGCTACATATGGATTTGCGCGGCCTCGTTTATCCGGCCACCGCTGACCGGGCGCCACCACCGCCAGCGACACAAACCTCACATGGCCATCGGCAGCATGACGCGCGCGGCGAGGAAGACTTTGCAGGCTTGCGCCGTTTTCACGAAGGTGACTCGCCGCGTCACGTCGCGTGGAAAGCCTACGCACGCAGTGGCCAGCTACTTTCAAAACAATTCGCGGGTGCCGATACCAGCAGTCAGTGGTTCGATTTTGCCCAAATACCGGTGCCCGACGTCGAGCAGCGATTGTCGATATTGACACGCTGGGTAACCGATACGGATCGCACTCGCGCCGCGTACGGCGTACGGCTGCCGGACCGGGAATTTCCGCCGGCCAACGGCAATGCCCAGCGCCGGCGCTGCCTCGAGGCACTGGCACTGTTTGGACTGGAGCGACACGATGAGCAAGCCGCGCGGCACTGACGGCTCATTGCTGGCGAGCCTGCCCTGGACCTTGTCGGCGCTGGCGCTGGCTCTGCTGCCGCACCTGCAGTTCTTGCCCGTGTGGATTACGGGCGCGTTCCTGGCCTGCGCTGCCTGGCGCTACCTGATAGAAAAGCAGCGCCGCTTGCTGCCATCGCCATGGCTGCGCGGCTTGCTGGCGCTGGGCTGTTTTCTCGGCGTGCTCGGCACCTACTCGTCGATCAGCGGTGTCGGTCCGGGTTCCGCACTGCTGGCGGTTATGGCGGCATTGAAACTGCTGGAAACACGCAAGCGCCGTGACCAGTTTGTACTGTTGTTCATCGCGATTTTTCTCGTCATGTCTTCGTTATTGCGCGAGCAGTACCTGTGGTCGCTACCTTACCTGCTGGCGGCGTTGCTGCTGATCATGACCGCGTGGCTGCGCATGTCGGCGATGCGCGCCGAAACCGCCATGCAAAGTTTTCGCACCAGCAGCCGGCTGGCTTTGTATGCCCTGCCGCTGGCTGTCGCGATGTGGGTATTTTTCCCGCGCATCTCGACACCGTTCTGGGCCGTACCCATTGACACGAGTGCCGCTATTTCGGGTCTCGACGATACCATGAGCCCGGGCGACATCAGCTCGCTGTCGCTGTCCGATGCCGTGGCCTTTCGCGTCAATTTCAAAGACCAGGTCCCGGCTGCGCGTGATCAATACTGGCGCGGCCTGGTGTTGCATCGCTTCAATGGCCGTACCTGGTCGGGCAACGAACCGATGCTTGATGGACGTGCGCGCGACGAAATTGCGTTCAGCGGCGAGCCGATCGAATACACCATTACGCTCGAACCGACTCAGCAACAATGGGTATTTGCGCTGGAGCTACCGTACAGCTGGTCGCTGCCACGCACCAACATGGGCCGGCAGCAACAATTATGGCGCGTACACCCTATCGACCAGCGCCTGAGCTATGAGGCAGTTTCCTATACCGACTATCGCGCCGACCTCACGCTCGCCGCGATGTTTCACGACTGGTATACGGGGCTGCCGAACGAGAGCAACCCGAAGACCCGTGCACTCGCCCGGCAAATGCATGCGGCGGCAGGATCGAATGCCGAATTTATCGAAGCGGTGTTGCAGAAATTCCACAGCGAGGAGTACTCATACACCCTGAAACCGCCTGCACTTGGCCGCGACCCGGTCGACCAGTTCCTGTTTGAAACCCGGCAGGGCTTTTGCGAGCACTACGCATCGGCGTTTGCGGTCATGATGCGAGCCGCCGACATCCCGGCGCGGATCGTACTCGGCTACCAGGGCGGAGAACTGAATCCGGTGGGTAGTTACCTGATTGTGCGACAGGCCGACGCGCATGCCTGGACCGAGGTCTGGCTGGAAGGCGTCGGCTGGCGCCGGGTCGATCCCACGGCGGCTGTGGCGCCCGAGCGCATCGATGCCGGCATGAGCGCCTCGATGTTTGGCGGTGCCGCGGCGGCCTGGGGTTTGTATGCGCCCTCCGAGTTCCTGCACAGGCTGAGCCTGTCCTGGGACGCACTCAATGCCCGGTGGAATGAATGGGTGCTGGGTTATGGACCTGAGAACCAGGACAAATTCATGCAGTTGCTCGGCATGCAAAAGCCAGATTGGCAAAAGATGATGCTGACCCTGCTCGGTCTCGTCTTCGGCATGATTATCCTGATCAGCCTGCTGCTGGCGTGGCGTTACCGGGCACCGCGGCCAGACCGGGCGGCAATGCTGTATCGACGTTTCGTTAAAAAATGCGGCATGGCCCTGCAGACCGGCGAAACGCCGGTCGCTTTCGCCGCCAGAGCGCGGGCGAGTGCAAAGCTCGCGGACAACGTTATCGATAGCATCACCACCGACTACCTGGTCGCGCGATACGGCCGCCCCGATCCCGGAGCCTTGCTACGACTTGAGCGGCAGCTCCGGCAGCTTGACCAGCGATAACAGCAGGCCGCCGATGATAAACAGCGGTATCAGCACCGCCAGTATCACGCCGGGTTCATCGGACAGCAGCGCGGCCAGTCCCACCAGCATCGGACCGACGACGTGCGAAAATTTGGTCACCATGTTGTAGAAACCGAAGAACTCACCGGGGCGATCGTGCGGGATGAGTGCCGCATAGAACGAGCGGCTCAGGCCCTGAACACCGCCCTGGATACAGCCGACGATTACTGCCAGCACATAAAACTGCCGAATCTCGGTCATGAAAATGGCCCAGCTGGACACGGCGACATAAACAGCCAGCGCCAGGTAAATTCCTCGTCGCGCACCGTAGCGCTGGCCGAGAAATCCGTACAACAGCGTCGCCGGGAATCCGGCCAGGTTGGTGATCATGAAGGCGGTCACGAGGTCTGTGTCACCAAATCCCAGTCGCTGCCCGTAGTTCGCGGCCATTGAAATGACGGTAAACACGCCCGCCAGGTAGATCCAGTACGCGAACAGAAAGCGCACGATGTTGCGATAACCGCGCACATGGGAAACGGTCTCGAGCAATTTCGCGAACGCCAATCGCAGGATGCCGCGGCTCACGGGCACGGCGACCTTTGTCTCGGGCACGAACACTATCAGTGGCACCAGGAACACTGCCCACCAGGCACCTACCGAAACAAAGGCAAACTTGATCACCGACTCGGTTCCCTGCAGGCCGAATGTTTGTGGCGCGTACAGCATCCAGACATGCAGTGCCAGCAGCAGAGCGCCTCCCAGGTAGCCCAGCGAAAAACCCAATGTGGATACGACATCGAACCTGTGCGACGGCGCAACGTCGATCAGCATCGAGTCATAGAACACCGTCGAGCCGTAAAATCCGATCGATGCAAACAGGTACAAGGCCAGCGCCCATGGCCATTGCCCTGCCCCCGGCACCGCCAGCAGCGCCGTCGTGCTGGCGCCGAGGAACGCAAACACCAGCAGGAAGCGCTTGCGGTAACCACCACTGTCGGCTATCGCACCGAGGATCGGCGCGATCAGGCTGACCAAAAGCGCAGCAGCAGCCGTAATCAGACCGAGCCGCGCAGTGACGGCTGCGCCAGCGTCACCCGCACTCCAATAGCTGCCGAGGAAAATCGGGAACAACACCGCCAGCACGCTCAAGGCGAAGGCGGAATTGGCCCAGTCATACAGTGCCCAGGCGATGATTTTGCGTGTCAACATCAGTGGTCGCGAGTCTGGATGAAACGAATGTCGGGCCAGC
>Ga0224510_10000232_pt1 | contig 46753 bp, 43 predicted proteins | sample SF_May12_sed_USG_FD_170161 | JGI IMG/M metagenome (GOLD analysis project Ga0224510, IMG submission 170161) | Sediment microbial communities from San Francisco Bay, California, United States - SF_May12_sed_USGS_4_1 | ecosystem: Environmental > Aquatic > Marine > Sediment | place: USA: California... | reverse complement strand
ATTTTCCCATATCAGCGAATGTCGATCAGTTGAAATTACGTCTTCACTGAATTCATCAATAAAATCAACAGAAATGTATCCGGTGACATAGCTATGGAATTGATCATTATCCCTTAAACCAAAAAAACTCGCTTCGTTGACAACCTTATTTCGAGATGTCAGATAAATTCCCCTTAATTCAGTATCTTTCACTGGTGTTTCTAATGTAAAAATTTTTCCATTTAGTTTATCCCAAAATTCATAATTTTCATCGTACTTTTTATCAGGCAATTCCCATTCAAATTGTTTTTTCATTCCGGCATATTTTAGTTCATTACTTACTACTATCGATGAGGTATTATTTAATATTAGTTGAACGTTCATTTGATCGAATATTAGAAATTGCTTTGAAAGACTCTCTCCAATACTATTCAGTTCAAAACCGGATTTTCGCCTAATCCTTTTTAATGTAATTGTTGTTCCATTTTTCTCATTTGTTTTTTCATTAAACTTCAGGATTTTAGGTTTGTAAAAAGAGTCTTTATTTGTTTTAATTTGATTGAAATCTAATTCGAATTGATTGGCCAATTCATTTTTAATCGATTTTACTTCAATAATATCGCAGATACCGAAAACAGATAATTTACCGAGCCCTTTTTTTCCGATAACTTTACGACCTCCAATACTCTCCTCTTGTTTATTTTCTTTTCGCCGATTGCGCCCAATTACTAAATATTTATCGTTCAATTCTTCAAAAGTCATTCCTTCACCATCATCAATGTAATTGATAGTTTTTTCATTTCCATTATCAGTGAAATATATTTTAACAATGTTTGCATCCGCATCCCAGGAATTCGATATCAATTCTGATAGTACGCTCGGCAACCTGGAATAAAGTGAAATACCTAAATGCGCAATAGTATTTGGATCAAATTTTAATATTAATGATGTTTTCTCTTCCATAAATGTGCCTTTCCTTAAAATATTTTCTTTATTCCTTTTGCAATCGCATCGGCCATAAGCGGGGGTACTGCATTGCCTATTTGCCTGAAAGCTGCGGTTTGCCCGCCTTCGAAATAATAATCATCAGGAAACGACTGTATTCTCGCTGCTTCTCGTATAGATATCGAGCGTATCTGTTTTAAATCAGGATAAATATAATAATGTCCATCTTTGGCAATGTGAGCCACCATTGTATGAGACAGGCCATCAGGTTTCACAACTTTAAACCTGTCTAGAAATGACTCACGGTTTCGATGAGTTTTCAAATCCTCTGAAAGGTCATTATAATTAAGCCTTTTACCTTCATGAAGCATTTTGGCGACAGCCTCTCTGTATATCTTCAGATCCCTTTCAATCTGTGACCTGGCTTCATGCTGGGTTACAAACGGCAGACCATTTCGGATATTAAACTTTTTCAGGTATTCACTTGTTTGGGCTGCATATTTTTCAACAGTATTTTTTTCCCCTGCTGAGATAGGTGGCAGATCGGCCAGTAAATCAGATACCTGCCATTTGTTTTCTATTTTTTGAATATCAGGATAACCATATTTTCGCTCTCTTTGCCATCCCACCAGAATAACCCTTTTTCTTGTCTGAAGTACTCCATAATTTTCAGAGTTTAATATTTTGTGGCCGATTTCATATCCGGAGTCAAGAAAGGCACATTTCATGCTTTCGAAATAAAAACCATTCTCTGCGGAAAGCAGTCCTGTAACATTTTCAAATACGAACATTTTGGGCTTATAGCGTTTTAGAAACTCAGCATAATATTTATATAAATAATTCCTGGGATCTTTTTTCATTCCATGTGGATCCCTTGCTCTGCCAACGAGAGAATACGCCTGACATGGGGGCCCTCCAATAACGACATCAACTTGCTGCCGGTTTAACAAAAGATCGATTTCATCGAATATCTGTTTTATGCTGGTTTTATCAATTTCCTTATTGATGACGCTATCTGAAAGTTGTTTCGGTATATGAGAATATAATTCTTGGCGAAGGGTTTTATTCTTATTCGTATCCGTTTTTAAATTTTTCAAGTACTCGTAATAGATCTCGTCTTTACGATTTGCTTTCAAATAATGATACGCAGCTCTAGTTTTCAGTGTTAAACAGGCATTGGCATCCATTTCGACATGGGCGACGGGCTTAAATCCCTGGCGGATAAAACCTTCGGAGAGTCCGCCTGCTCCGGCAAATAGGTCAATGTAGGTTAGTTCTGGCGGTTTCATTTACTTTTTATAAAGAATCATACAAATCTGCGATGTAAAGTCGTTTTTTATATTGTGATTTCCTGCTTAAGCTTTATTCGAAAAAAGCTTTCTAAGAAGAGTTTCTTTTAGAAGGTCGCTACATGGCGGCGAGGTTTACGGTGTATTGCTGGTACGATAAAGACAACCGGGTTCAGCAGGGGAATTTCCGGCGGTGGAACCGGCGGCTGGGCAAAGACCGGGAGGCCTACGAGGTGATCGTGTTTTACGACGAGGCGGACATTCGAAACGAGACGGACCGCTTTGAGAACCTGAGGTTCTGGCGGCTTCACGACGACATGCGAAAGTCCCCGACGGGGTTGCTCAACGAGGCCATGCGGTATAGCCGAAGCGAGATTCTCGTCTATGTGTCGCCTTACGTAATGGCCCGAAAGGCCGACCTGTACCGGCTGGCAAACTTCGTGCGGGCCGACTACGCGATGTCCTGGGCAAGTCCGAGACCGGGTTTTTACCACGAGAGAAAAAACAAACTGGCGTCGCTGGTTAATCGCATCCGGTGGGTATTTCGGGCCGGGCGCCTGGAGTTTTACGCCCACCTGAACAAACCCTTTACGTTTTACCGGGCGTCGTTTTTTGCCCTGAACAAAACCCTGTTGAATAAACTTTTTGAAGAAATTCCGGCCAGGCAAAGACAGTTGATGTTTCAAAGCGACGAGTCGGGGCCATCTTTTTTAAACTATTCTTTTTTTCATCACATTTTGCAGTCGGAGTTTGAGACGATCCATGCGGGCAGGGCGGCAGGCTATGATTTTAACCCCGAAAAGCCCGGCCTGTTCTATGGGTACAAGAATACCTGCGGGCTGCTGCGGCAGATGTTCAAACGCGACGCCTTTCATTTTCCCCTGAGCCTTTACCGGTTCTTACTGCCCGTGATGCAACTGAGCCAGGCGGCCTTTTTGCTGCTCGTCTGGTTCGACCCCTGGAAAAGTTTCATGCTGCTTGCCTTCTATGGAATTCTTGCCTCAAGCGTTGCCGTATCGATTTTTCAAAAAAAACAATGGTCGCCGTTTGTCCTTCCCCTGTGGTTTTTCAGCTGGCTCGTGGCCTGAGTTGGCAGAACCCGCAGCCGGGTTATTTGTTGGGTGTAGAGATGTTCGAGGTGATGGGCAATATCCGGTAGGCGATGTAGGTGTTTGACATGGCCGTGTTGCCGTAGCGAACCAGGTCAAAGCCGGTTTTTTGCGAGCGAAAGTACATGCTGTCTTTGAGGCGGCGGTCGATGTCCCGGGTAACGTGGGCCTGGGCGTCGGAAATGTCGTTGTACAAGACCGGCACGACCAACTCGTTGCGGTAGGCAAAGACATTGTCTTTTTCAATGGCGATGATCATCTTGATCTTGTAGCCAGAATATCCCGGTTCGAAGTTTTCGCTTATCATGTTGGATCTTAGAGAAGTTACCTTACATTATCGCAACGTAGAGGGGTTAATCTTGAAGCCAGACGGTTAAATTTTTAAGGTCATGCCGTCAAAGGCGGGTCGAATGTTCGGGGGAAGTTCGTCTTCCAGTTCGGTATGAAACTTTTCATCAGAAAGGTGGGTGATGAACCCCTGTCGAGCTTTCAGTTCTTTGATGAGGTCGACGGCTTCGTAGATGGACAGGTGATTGGGGTGGGGTTTCGGCAGGGGGGCTCCCACAATGACCGCCTCGAGGTTGTACAAAAAAGACATGTATTCCCCGGGGATTTCCCGAAAATCGGTCAGGTAGGCCAGTTTGTGGTTAAAGACATACCCCACCGAGTACATCGGTTTTTCGTGAATGTGTAAAAGCTTGATCGGCTGTACATGGGTTTGGCCGATAGAAAATCCCGAAAAGATACCCTGTTCATCGCGAGGCAGCAGTTTAAAGTGGATTTTGGGCTTGCCATAGTAGGTCTCGTCGTCGTGAAAGTACGTAAAGCGCTCGATGATTTGATCGTGCGTAAATTCGTCGCTGTAGCAGGTAATTCCGTCGGGTTGTTTAAAGCAAAGCGGGCGAAGGTCGTCGAGGCCGCCGATGTGGTCATAATGGGGGTGGGTGAGCAGGACATTCGTTACGGTGTCGATGCGGTTGTTCAGGGCCTGCATGCGAAAATCCGGCCCCGTATCGACGATGATCGATTCCCCGCCCCCGGAGGTCTCAACCCGTATCGACGACCTCAGGCGTTTATCCCTGGGGTCGCTCGAGTGGTTTACCGGCGTATGTTTACCAACGACGGGGACGCCAGAAGAGGTCCCGCTGCCCAGCACCGTGACATTCACCGGTCAGAGCTCCTTGTCGATGATTTCCTTGAGCGTTTCGTAGTCCAGAAAACCCGGATGATACTTGCCGTTAATAAACACCGTGGGTGTGCCCGAAATTCCCAGTTTTTTGGCATAACCGGCATTTGCCTCGACTTGTTTTTTTCGCTTACCGTCTTTATCGTCCAGGCAGGTTTGAAAATCCTTGAGGTTTATTTTGAGCGAACGGGCCAGCTCCAGGATGGTCTTTTTATCCAGAACCGGCGAGCTTTGGAACAACAACTGCTGGAGCTCGAAATACCCATTTTGCCCGGCTACGGTATGTTCTGCCGCGCAATGGGCGCCGATGTGAGCCAGGGTCGCATTTTTGTGAAATTCCAGGGGAAAGTCAATAAAGACCCATTTGATTTTATCCCCGTACTCCTTTCGTATTTTGAGGATATCCGTCTGCATTTTTTTGCAGTAGGGGCATTCAAAGTCTGAAAATTCCACGATCGTGATTTTTGCGTCGGGTTTTCCCCAGAAGGGTTGATTTTCAATGTCAATGCTTAACACCGGGGTTTGGGGTTGCGGCAGGTTAAACTCCACCTTGTATTTTTGAATGAGCGAAACGATATAGGCATTTTCTACCTGGAGTTTCAATTGATCGTCCTCGGTAGCGGGCTCATTGTAGTCCCCGGTCGGGTCGTAGGGTTTTACATCGGCGTCGCTATAGAGTTTTTTCAAAACCCCTGCCGAATCGGCATTGTAATTTTTGTCGATAAATAACACGATAAGCTCATGCCATTTTTTTTGCGTGTTTTTCTCCTCCAGCAAAACCAGCCTTTGTTTTAGAATTTTAACCAGAATCTGGCGTCTGAGTTCCTCCACCTGGGCCTGGGCCTCATACAAGGAGATGGCGCCCTCGCGGGCGATGTCGGCCTCGTTGATGCTGCCCCCGTCAAACGACACCAGGTCTTCGGCAGGTAGCGCAGCGAAAAAAGCCATAAAAACAAACATGAAAACAAAAAAAGCAGAAGCGGCGTTAAGAAATCCGGGTATGATTCTGTACATAATAGACAGACATATCCTCAATCGACACGACTCTGGCAAGAGTTTTGATCTGATGTTCCGACTAAAGTTCGGACATCAGGTTTGACAAACCAGAACTAATTGTCACCCTACCTGCGGCACCTAGCGGGGCTATCGCCCCGCCTGACCGCCCATTTTGACTGGCCATACCGGCCTTTCGTGCATCCGTGCACTGGCCGGCATTGGCGCGTCCCTGCGCTTCAACGGGTGACCCCAAAAGTCTTCATTTCACGCTTCCTGCGTGTAGCAGACCCGGTACATCCATGTACCGTGGCCATCCAAAGCTATGCCATTTTAAAAGCAGGATGCTTTGAAGTTTGCCGAGCGCCGTCGCCATTTATGCACCTCGTGTGCATGGCGACTTAGGCCATCCTGGCCTCTAAAAGGCGCGAAAGGCAAACCAGGCATGGCTTTCGGGAATTTATGTGCATCCTGGTATTATTCTGGAACTTTAAATAACTTGCTTCGCGGTTTTATGAACTGCTCTCCATTGATTTAAAGTTTTAGTTTAACAAAATAATCTATTCTCCATAAGCAATAATTTAAATTCCCACGTATATATAAAAAAATTGTTCGAACTTTTGTCTGAAGGTCAGTTTTGGTTGCTCTTTTTGCTGGATTTGCCAGGCTTTTGAGAGAGTTTCATTATTCGGGGTTTGTAAGGGGAATTTTTGACGCAGAACGGAATGGTATGTTCGTCTGGCTGAAATTTCGGGCAACCGGAGTTTGTGCGCTTGCGCAACATATTTTCAAATTTTTAACCGGCATACAGGTAGATTTTTGATTTGCGGCTTGACGTCATGTCCAACAAACTTGAAATCTCCACCTATTCAGAAAAGAGTTGGAGGAGTGGTCGAGTGGTCTAAGGCGACGGTCTTGAAAACCGTAGACCTGCAAGGGTCCGTGGGTTCGAATCCTACCTCCTCCGCATTCTTTTTTTTAACATGTTACCGGGTAAACGACTCACACGTGAGCCCTTTACCCGGTAACATGTTACTATAAAAAGTGGCGCCACCCGCGCCACTTTTTATAAAAGCCGAGTTGTTTGATACGAAGTCCCGGCTACTCGACATGCAATGGCGAGCTGCCTCGACGAAGTGCAGGCTCCTCGCAATGTAATGGAGATGCGACTGATAGCGAAAGCTTTCAGGCACGTATCTTTAGACCGAAAAGTAGCGCCGACCAGCGACACTTTTTATAGATAGAAGGAGAGGTGACTGATACGAAGTCCCGGCTACTCGACATGCAATGGCGAGCTGCCTGTGACGCAGTGTAGACTCCTCTCCTTGAAATGGAGATGTGACTGATACGAAGTCAAATCTCCTCGCAATGAAATGGAGAGGTGTTTTGACGAAGTGCAGGCTCCTCGGAATGAAATGGAGAGGTGCCTGAGAGGCCGAAAGGAACGGTTTGCTAAACCGTGGTCCGGGTAACTGGACCGAGGGTTCGAATCCCTCCCTCTCCGAGAATTCAGCGATTGAAACATGGCTGAATGAATCAGGGGTGTGAGTTTTATGCCTTGCGGCAGGCTCTGGCTTCTGTTTTAAAAACGCCCACATAGCTCAGTAGGTAGAGCATTTCCATGGTAAGGAAAAGGTCACCAGTTCGACTCTGGTTGTGGGCTAGTGTATGGTCTGTTGTATTTCCTGTCGAAAGGCGGAAAATGCAACAGACCTGCCGGGCAGCCCGCCTGGATGATAAGTTCAAGGCGGCTGCGGATTTAGGGCGGTAGTTCAACGGTAGAACGGCGGTCTCCAAAACCGCTAGTGATGGTTCGATTCCTTCCCGCCCTGCATAGATAGGGGAAGTATAAGCAAACCGGGTTTGTTTTTAAAGGTTCTCCCGAAATTGATTAAGGAATAAGAAAAGATGAATAAACTAGTACGATTTTTAAAAGAAGCACAAGCTGAATTAAAAAAGGTTACCTGGCCGACATGGGAAGAAGTAAATAGATCAACTATTATCGTTTTCGCTACGGTGATATTATTTACCCTTTTCATATACCTTGCAGACAAAGCCGTAAACTTCGTGGTGCAAAAGGCGCTGGGCTGATATGTCGATGAAGTGGTATGTACTCCATACCTTGTCGTCCCACGAGGGCAAGGTTAAAAAAATTATCGAAACCCAGAAGCTGAAATGGGCCGACGGGGCCGGTATCGGGCAGATCAAGATCCCGACGCTGGACATGGCCGAGCTTTATCACGGAAAAAAAAGAATCGTAAAAAAGAAGTTCATGCCCGGTTATGTATTTATCGAGCTCGACCTTACCGACGACCTCATGTATAAAATACGCAACGTCGTGGGCGTGATGGGCTTTGTTGGTACCGACGCCAAGCCGCAGGTACTGACCGAAGAAGAGATTCAGAGTTTGTTCGCCGAGATGGGGGACGCCGTGTCCAACGCCAGCGAAGAAAAGGTCGCTCCCCGAATTTTGTTTGCCCAGGGCGAGACCGTCAAGATCATCGACGGTCCTTTTGCCAATTTTCAGGGTATCATTGACGAGGTCAACGTTGAGAAGGGCAAGCTCCGCGTACGCGTAGAGATATTCGGCCGCTCGACACCCGTCGAACTCGACTACTTGCAGGTGGGAAAGATATAACCCCTTTTACGTGAGAAGTTTCCCGGAAGACATCTTGAGAAACGACGGAACCCGGGACTTTCCCCATGCCACAGCCGGCGGGTTCTTAAGCTACGCCCAGGTATAATGGCGAACACCTGTCGGCGATTTTAAGAGCAGGGGATGCGACTTTAGAGGTCGCTGTAAAAATAAGATGCTTTTAGTGGGTTTTGTGAAAAAATAGTTGCCGGGGCATCTTGAATTCAGGATACGGATATAATATTTTTCGGAATAAGAACGCAGGGAAACTTTAATGGGCGCAAAAAAAATAGTCACACAAATAAAATTACAAATTCCGGCAGGTAAGGCCAATCCGGCGCCTCCGGTTGGTACGGCTTTGGGACCTCATGGTGTTAACATCATGGAGTTTTGCAAGGCCTTCAATGCAAGAACCCAGGCTCAGGCCGGAAGCCTGATTCCCGTAGTTTTAACCGTCTTTAGCGACAGGTCGTTTACTTTTTTTACAAAAGTCCCCCCGGTTAGCGACCTTATTAAAAAAGCGATCAGCCTGGAGAAGGGTTCTCCGGTTCCCAACAAACAAAAGGTTGGTTCCCTGACTCAAGCTCAACTTGAGCAGATCGCCAAACAAAAGTATCCTGATTTAAACGCAAATGATATTGAAGCCGCCAAGAAGATTGTAGCCGGTACGGCACAGTCGATGGGCGTAACTATTTCCTAATAAGAGTTGAAACATGGGCAAGCACGGAAAAAAATATAATAAAGCACTTGAGAAGGTAAATTCCGACAAGGAATATTCTCTAAAAGAAGCCGTTGATTTGATAAAAGAAATGGCGACAACGAAATTTGACAGTTCCATCGAAGGACATCTGAATATCAAGTATAAGAGCTTGCAGAACGTTCGAGGGATTGTCCAGTTGCCACACGGCACAGGACGAACTTCCCGGGTTCTTGTTTTTGCCAAGGGCGACAAGGCCGAAGAGGCAAGAAAAGCGGGCGCCGACTTTGTTGGCGACAGCGACATGATCGAGAAGGTCCAGGGCGGATGGGTTGATTACGAATTCGTCGTCGCCACCCCGGATTTAATGAAAGATGTCGGTAAGCTCGGTCCGGTACTTGGTAAAAAGGGATTGATGCCCAAGCCAAAAGCCGGAACGGTAACCAACGACGTTGGAGAAATCATAAAGCAGTTAAAGTCAGGCCGGGTTGAATTCAAGGCAGACAAAACGGGTGTCGTTCATATGGCCCTGGGTAAGTTGTCCTTTGATACCGACAAGCTGGTTGAAAATATCAATACAGCGTTTCAAATCGTGATGAGAGAAAAACCGACCGACGCCAAGGGCGAGTATGTCGTATCCATGTATCTTGCCGGAACGATGACCCCCGGGGTTAAGATTAACGTGAAAGAATTAAGGCAATAACAGAGGCAGTAATAAGGACAGGTAACAAAATGCCATCACAAAAGAAAATCGAATTAATACAACAGTATTCGCAACTACTCAGTGATCATCCTGATTTTATCTTAACCAGGTATCAGGGGATAAACGTCGCAAAGCTTTCCGAGTTACGTAAGGAACTCAATAAAAGCAATGCCCGTTACCGGGTGGTGAAGAATAATATTTTTAAAAGAGCATTAGCAGAGAGAAAAGACATAACCAATCTGCCCGCCGGTAATGAATTTCACGGTCCCATTGGCGTGACTTTCATTAAAGAAGATGTGCCCGGCGTCGCAAAGGTGTTAAAGAAATTCTCCGGCGAAAATGATTCTTTCAAGATGATTTCGGGCGTCATGGAATCAAGGTACTATGACGAAACGGCCATCAAGGCCGTGGCAGAAATGCCTTCGAGAGATCAGTCTTTGGCAACACTGGCATCAGCATTGAATTCGCCTGCGCGTAATATCGCAAGCTTGATGAATCAAATTATGAGCTCTCTTGCGAGAGCGATAAATGCGGTTGCAGAAAAAAAAGGCTAAGTATAATAACCATAAATTAAAAGGCGAGGAAAAACATGGAAGATTTATTAGAAAAATTAGGCAAACTGACTTTGGTCGAAGCGGCTGAGTTGGTTAAAAAAATGGAAGAAAAGTTTGGTATTTCGGCAGCGGCCCCTGTAGCGGTTGCGGCTGTTGGCGCTGCTCCTGTAGCGGCGGTTGAAGAGAAAACAGAATTTGACGTTCATTTCGATTCATTCACCGGCGACAAAAAGGTAGACGCGATTAAAAAAGTTCGTGAAATCACAAACCTCCCGCTTATGGATGCCAAGAAATTGGTTGAAGGAAACGGGGTTTTGAAAGAAAACTGCCCTAAAGACGAAGCAAACAAAATCAAGAGCGAGCTAGAAGCCCTTGGCGCAAAAATTACATTGAAATAATATATTCAGGTAATAAAATTGTATTACCTGAATAGTTTTTCAGCAAAAAGAATTCTATTTGATTGTATGAAGGTTGAAGTAATTATACTTCAACCTCATGATTGTGCGTGCATTGCATTTAAACTTATACTTTCCGATACTTCAGTTAATTATTCATAAAATATTCGGTGCGAGGTTACCATGGGAAATAGTAAAGACGAAATTCAGGCAGGTCTAAAAAATCCTCCAATAAAAAAAATCAATTTTGGTAAAATCAAAAAAGTCATCGATATACCCTCACTCATTCATATCCAGCGAGATTCCTATGTTGATTTTCTGCAGAAGAAAGTAGATCCCGAAAAAAGAGACCCGATAGGGTTGCAATCCGTATTTGAAGAATCCTTTCCCATTCAAAGTTCCAACGGCGACGTCGTACTGGAATATGTCAATTATACCCTCGGCGACGAGAAAAGTTCCGTCTGGGACTGCAAAATAAACGGCACGTCGTATGCCGCCCCCCTGAAGGCAATCATTCGACTGATCGCCATGGAAACCGGCGAGGTTCGGGAGCAGGAAGTCTACATGGGCGACCTTCCCCTGATGACCGATACCGGTACGTTTATCATCAACGGCGCCGAAAGGGTTGTCGTAAACCAGCTTCACCGGTCCCCCGGGGTTTTTATATTTTATGATGCCGAAAAAAGTTTATACTCGGCGAGAATTATTCCCGACCACAAAGGTTCCTGGCTTGAATTCGAGATGGACACCAAAGGTCTGCTGATAGCCCGAATCGACAGAAGAAAAAAATTCCCGTTTACCTTGCTGGTCAAGGCCCTGGGATACGGTACAAACGAGGAAGTCCTTCGACTGTTTTACAAGGTAGAGAAGGTGGCGGTCAAAGGCGCCACGATGAAGACTCTTTTAAAGCATGTGGGCCGAAGAACCATTGCCGACATCATTCACCCGGAAACCGGCGAGATCATTCTCGAAGCCGGCGGTCCGTTAAACGAAGACAACCTGGACATCATGCGAGAGGCCAAACTCGACCACATCGAGCTGTTTGCCGCCGAAGATTTAACCGACGACACCCTGATCATTCGAAGCCTTGAAAAAGACGGCGTTACCAGCGAAGAAGAGGCCCTTGTCGAATTTTTAAAAGTCCAGCGTCCCCTGGAGTACAGCGCCGAACATGGCGACGAAGAAAAACGCGCCAGGAACGTTGAAAGAGCCCGTAACGAATTGAACAGGCTCTTTTTCGATACCAAGACCTACAACATGGGTACCGTTGGCCGTTACAAGATCAACGCCAAGTTTAACCACCTGGACCCGAAAAAATTTAACGACAAGGTGACCGATAAGACCTTGCGGCCAATCGATATCATCGAAACATTAAAATACCTGGTAAATGTTATCATGGAAGTTCCCGGCTTTAACGTCGACGACATCGACCACCTGGGTAACCGAAGGGTGAGAACCGTCGGCGAATTGTTGACCCTTCAGTTGAAAACCGGTTTTGCCAGGATGGAACGCGTTGTTAAAGAACGTATGAGCATGAACGATGTCGATGTCATGACTCCCCAGTTGCTGATTTCCATCAAGCCCATCACGGCCGTCATTAACGAATTCTTTGGTACCAGCCAGTTGTCACAGTTTATGGACCAGACAAACCCGTTGTCCGAGCTTACCCACAAGAGAAGGCTCAACGCTCTCGGGCCGGGCGGTCTGACGCGCGAGCGAGCCGGCTTTGAGGTGCGCGACGTTCATTATACCCACTACGGCAGACTTTGCCCGATTGAAACCCCGGAAGGTCCAAACATTGGTTTGATTACCTCCATGGCTTCCTACGCAAGGCTTAACCCCTACGGGTTTTTAGAAACCCCTTACCGTGAAATCAAAAACGGCAAGAACACAAACCACATTGTATATATTTCGGCTAACGAGGAAGATCACAATGTCGTGGCCCAGGCAAATGCCGAACTCGACGATTCCGGAAAATTTGTCGAGAAAATGGTCAGTTGCCGCTATCGTGGCGATTTCCCTTTAAAAAACCCCGAAGAAATTCAGCTTATGGACGTCGATCCCCTGCAGGTGGTTTCTTTGTCCGCCGGTTTAATTCCCTTTCTTGAGCATGATGACGCCAACCGTGCGTTGATGGGTTCCAACATGCAACGCCAGGGCGTTCCGCTTCTGAACCCCGAGGTTCCGATTGTGGGAACCGGCCTGGAAATGCCGATTGCCTATGACTCCGGCGTTTGTATTCTTTCTGAAAAAGACGGAATGGTGATAAAGGTCAGCGCCGACGAAGTTATCGTGCAAAATGACGACAAGACCATTTCGACCTATCGCATGGCCAAGTACAAAAGAACCAACCAGAGTACCTGTTTAAACCATATGCCCATTGTGGAAGCGCACATGGCTCCCGAAAGCGGAACGGTTACCGAACTAAACGACAAGCAAATGGTTTTTACCGGCGACAGCGGAAAGGTGTATCGTTATGAGATGATCACCAACCAGGGCGTTTTAAAGTCGATGGTAAAGGCAAAGCAGGCGATTGCTTCAGGCACCTTGCTTGCCGGCGAAGTTGTTAAAGGCCGGGATAAGAAAAGTTCACGATCGGCGACGGTACTTGCCGACGGTCTGGCCACGAAACACGGAAGATTGTCACTTGGTAGAAACGTGGTCGTAGCCTTCATGCCCTTTGATGGGTATAACTTCGAGGATGCGATTGTTCTGTCGCAAAACCTGGCCAAGGCCGACGCCTATACCTCCATTCATATCGAAGAATTTGAGATACAGGCCCGCGAGACAAAACTCGGAAGAGAAATCATAACAAGGGATATTCCCAATATCAGCGAACGCGCGTTTCGCGACCTGGACGACGAGGGTATTATCCGCATCGGCGCCGAGGTAAAGGCCGGCGACATACTCATCGGTATGGTTACCCCCAAGGGCGAAACCGATCTTACCCCGGAATACAGACTGTTGCATAGTATCTTTGGCGAGAAGGCAAAAGAAGTTCGCGATAGCTCCCTGAGAGTGCCCAATGGTCATGCCGGTATCGTAATTGACATTAAAAGATTCAGCCGTGAACTTGGCGACGAACTTGCGCCCGGTATCGCGGAGTCGGTCAAGGTCTATGTTGCCGCCAAACGCAAAATCCAGGTTGGCGACAAGATGGCAGGTCGCCACGGAAACAAGGGTGTGATCTCGGTAATTTTACCCGAAGAAGATATGCCGTTTTTACCAGACGGTACCCCGATTGACGTAGTTTTAAACCCTCTGGGCGTACCTTCGCGTATGAACCTGGGGCAGATTTTTGAAACCCAGCTTGCCTGGGCGGGTAAGTTGCTCGGCGTAGAATTTGAAACCCCCGTCTTTGACGGTGCAAGCTGGGAAGATGTCGTGGGTTACATGCAAAAGGCCAACCTTCCAGACGATTCAAAGATCAACCTGAGAGACGGAAGAACCGGGGAGTATTTTTTACAACCCGCCTTCGTCGGTGTTATTTACCTGCTGAAACTGCACCACATGGTGGAAGACAAGATGCACGCCAGGTCGACAGGGCCATACTCGCTGGTTACCCAGCAGCCTCTTGGCGGTAAAGCCCAGTTCGGCGGGCAGCGACTCGGGGAGATGGAAGTCTGGGCTCTGGAAGCCTATGGCGCGGCGCACACCTTGCAGGAATTACTGACCGTCAAGTCCGACGATATGCAGGGTAGAGCGCGCGTGTACGAGTCCATCGTAAAAGGTTTTCATGCCATTAAACCGGGAATTCCGGAATCCTTCAACGTATTGATCCGTGAAATCAGGTCGCTGGGAATTGACATTTCCGTAATTGACTCGTATAACCAGGACGTGGAAATTACCGATTTTGAGGATGAGTTCAGCAAAGCCAGAAAGAAAATCAGAATCGACACATTGCAAAATGCATAATACAAAACCGGGAGAAACTCATGCGTGAAATTTTTGATTTCAATAAAATTCGAGTAAAAATTGCCTCACCAGACAAGATTCGGGAATGGTCTCACGGCGAGGTTAAAAAGCCTGAAACCATAAATTACCGAACCCTGAAGCCCGAGCGTGAAGGTCTTTTTTGCGAGAAAATCTTCGGTACCACAAAAGAATGGGAATGCTATTGCGGAAAGTTCAAGTCCATTCGTTATAAAGGCGTTGTTTGCGATAAGTGCGGCGTCGAGGTTACGCATTATAAAGTTCGCCGGGAAAGAATGGGACACATTGAGTTGTCCTACCCGGTTGCCCACATCTGGTATTATCGAACCGTCCCCAGCCGTATGGCCCTGGTTCTGGACATGTCGGCAAACGACATCAAAAGTATCCTGTACTTTGAACGATATGTGGTTATCGAGCCGGGAGATTCCGGTCTTGAGTTTAAGCAGTTGATCAGCCAGGACGACTATGAAAGACTTGCCGAACAACACGGCGACAAAATGTACGCCTCAATAGGCGCCGACTCGGTAAAGGAACTTCTGGCGATGTTAAACATCGAAGAAGAGATCCGAACGATCCGGGCTAAAATTGAAGACAAGCGAAAGGTATCTGATAAAAGAATCTTAAAGAGGCTTGAGTTACTCGAGGCCTTCCGCGATAGCAGCAATCGTCCCGAGTGGATGATCATGGATACGATCCCCGTTCTGCCCCCGGAGTTAAGACCTATGGTTCAGCTCGAAGGCGGTCGGTTTGCCACTTCGGATTTAAACGACCTTTACAGACGAGTCATCAATAGAAACAACCGTTTAAAAAGATTGCTGGCCTTAAAAGCCCCCGACATCATCGTAAGTAATGAAAAAAGAATGCTTCAGGAAGCCGTCGATGCGCTTTTTGACAATTCCCGAAGAAAAAAAGCCATTAAAGGCAAGGGCAACCGGCCTTTGAAGTCCCTTTCGGATATGCTCAAGGGTAAGCAGGGTCGTTTCAGACAAAACCTCCTTGGTAAGCGCGTGGATTATTCCGGAAGAACCGTAATTGTGGTCGGTCCCGAGCTGAAGATTTACCAGTGCGGTCTGCCCAAGAAGATGGCCCTGGAATTGTTCAAACCCTTTATCATGAAGTGGTTGGTCGAACACGAGTATACCCAGAATATCAAATCAGCCAAGAGGATGATTGAAAACGAAGATCGCGAGGTCTTCCAGGGGCTTGAAGAGGTCATCCACGAACATCCCGTACTTTTAAACCGCGCCCCGACGCTTCACCGTCTGGGTATCCAGGCGTTTTTACCGACCCTGGTTGAAGGCAAGGCGATACAGTTACACCCTCTGGTCTGTCATGCGTTTAACGCCGACTTTGACGGCGACCAGATGGCCATTCACGTTCCGCTTTCGCCAAGGGCGCAGCTGGAAGCCTGGATTTTAATTTTATCGGCTCACAATATCTTAAACCCCGCCAACGGTCAGCCGATTGTCGGGCCAACCCAGGATATGATTCTGGGCCTTTATTACCTCACTACCGAGTTGATCGGCGGCAAGGGCGAAGGCAAGATTTACGACAACATCGAAGAAATCATCTATGCCCTGGAAAACGGGATCATCGATCTTCGCGCCAAAATCCAGTACATCTACCAGGATCGGCAAATCGAAACAACCCCGGGAAAATTATTGTTCAACGAATTGTTGCCCGCGGATTATTCCTATGTCAACAGACCTCTTACGAACAAGACCGTAAACGAAATCATTGCGGATTTGTATAAAACCAGGGGAAGCGCCGTTACCGTAAAATTTCTCGACCAGATCAAGAAACTCGGGTTTACCTATGCGACCAAATTCGCGCCGACAATATCTCTTGACGACATCAAGATACCGGCCTCAAAGCCAAAATTGATCGACAAGGCTACCAAAGAAGTCGAGCGCGTGGAAAGCGAACACCGAAAGGGCGTTATTACCAACGAAGAGCGTTATAAGAAAGTAATTGAGATCTGGACCAATACCAACGAGAAAATTACCGAAGATCTTTTTGAGGTTCTCAAGGACGATCAAAAAGGGTTTAACTCGATTTATGTAATGGCCATGTCGGGAGCCAGGGGCTCGAAATCGCAGATTCGTCAGCTTGCCGGTATGCGCGGTTTGATGGCCAAACCAAGCGGCGATATTATCGAACTTCCGATTCGATCGAACTTTAAAGAAGGTCTCGGGATCCTGGAATTTTTCATTTCAACCCACGGCGCCAGAAAGGGACTTGCCGATACGGCCCTGAAAACAGCCGATGCCGGTTACCTGACAAGACGACTTGTCGACGTTTCACAGGATGTCATTATCCAAAATGTTGACTGTGGTACGGACAATGGTTTTGTTTTAACCGCAGATAAAGAAGGCGATAAGACGATCGTAAACCTGCGAACCAAGATCTACGGTAGATATCTTGCCCAGGAAATTCGCGATCCGGGTACCGACGAGGTATTGATCAGGAACAACGAATTGATTACAGAAGAACTTGCCCAGACCATTGAAAATCTCGGTTACGAAGAAGTTCTTGTAAGATCGGCTTTAACCTGCGAATCCATTTCGGGCATTTGTCAGAAATGCTATGGTATTGACCTTTCTACATTACGCGTGGTTGAAAAAGGCGAGGCCGTGGGTATTATTGCGGCGCAGTCCATCGGTCAACCCGGAACGCAGCTCACGATGCGTACCTTCCACATTGGCGGTACGGCAACGACCCGGTCCGTTCAAAACTCGGTAAATGCTCCCTATGATGCTATCGTAAAGCAGATTCAGGGTAAAGTTATCGTAAATAAAGACAAGAAGTCTATTCTTGCCAGACGCGGTAGTATTTTATTGGCACAGATATTGTGCGAATACAAAAAATCCGACCTGGATTCCTATAAGCATGAAAATGGCGCAAGGATTATCCGGGGCGAGGTGCTGGGGAAAATTACCGAAAAAGATAAAGTCACCACGGTATATGCTCCGGCTCCGGGGGTTATCCACGAAGATAACGGCATGGTATATATTCTGGGTCAGGATTATTCTGCCTCGTTGCCGGCCGGTTCCGTCTTGTTTGCCAATACTGGCGACAGCATAAAAAGCGGATTTTTACTCAGTGAATATGACCCTTTTAACATTCTTATCATTGCCTCATCCGACGGTCGCGTAGAGTACGTGGATATCGAAGAGGGAAAAAATCTAAAAATTGAAGAAAGCCATGAGTCGGCCTCTACTTTAAAGAAAATCGTACCTTTCCGGGGTAAAAAAATGGCCCCGATGGTTCACATTTACGACAAAGGTAAGCTGGTCGAAGAAATGCAGTTGCCCATGGGCGCCATCTTAAACGTTGAAAACGGCGCCGCGATCAGAACCGGTGATATCGTTGCCAAGATTGAAACAAAGGCGGAAAAGACCAGGGACATTACCGGCGGTCTTCCGCGGGTTGACGAGCTTTTTGAAGCCAGACATCCGAAAGATCCATGTCATCTGGCCGAAATTGACGGTATCATTGCCGACAAGGGCGAAATTGTTCGTGATAAACGAGTCCTCTATGTCGTTCAGGAAGGCGTCTCCGACGAAGGCGAAGAGCAATCTGTTTCGGTATCCATTCCGATGAACAAGCAGATTTTTGTTCAGGAAGGCGAGCGGGTCGAGCAGGGCGATGCCCTTGACGAAGGTTCCCTGGATCCGCACGATATTTTACGCGTCAAGGGCGAAAACGCGCTTCAAAAATACATGATTCGTGAAATTCAGGAAGTATATCGTCTGCAGGGCGTGTATATCCATGACAAGCATATCGAGATCATCATCCGCCAGATGATGAGAAAGGTTGAAATTACAGATGCGGGAGATACCGCCTTTGTACCTTCAAGTACGGTAGACAAGGTATTGTTCCAGGCAGAGAACCGAAGGGTTCTTGCCGAGGGTGGAGCTCCGGCTTCCTGTACACCGGTACTTATGGGGCTTACCAAAGCATCGTTAAACTCCGAAAGTTTTCTTTCTGCCGCATCGTTTCAAGAGACTACCCGTGTCTTGACCGATGCCGCAATTCGCGGAAAAGAAGATCCTTTATCCGGTCTCAAAGAAAACATCATCATTGGCCACCTGATTCCGGCCGGTACGGGTATGCGAGAGTACTTAAGTATTCGGGCGTATAAAACCGTCATGGGCGACCTGTATTACACCGAACAAGAGATTGAAGAGTTGTACAATCCCAAGCAGGAAAGCGAAGCGGCCCTGGTAAAAGTTCCGGCCGCTCCGGATTTGGATGAAGACGAGGAAGACGACGACGAGGAATAAGATACGTTCAAGTTGATCGGGTCGCAGGGCTTGAAAGAATATTGTAGTTGACAGCTTAAATAAAAATACAGGGTCTTCTATACGAAACGTTGCAATTGGTTTGGCAGACCGTCAAACAAGCGAATGTGGCGGTAAATAGAAACTCATGACAGGGAAATTTATATGAAAAGAACTTACCAACCATCAAATTTAAAGCGAAACCGCAGACACGGTTTTTTAAAAAGAATGGCAACCAAGAACGGCCGGGAAGTTTTAAAACGCCGCCGTCAGAAGGGTCGAAAACGATTGACGGTTTCCGACGAGCGAAGAAGATTTCACATCGTAAAATAAAATAGAGGGCGAGTTTCGTTGCGGCGCCGCCAACCTGTCGAAGTCACCTGGCTTGTAATTCGATGCGTGCGCCGGCCTCAAACTCTGTCGTATTTTGAAACAAAAGTTTCTTTTTCTATCGTTGAAAAATAAAAAAGAAATTTCCCGGGTATTTGACTCAGGCGAAAAAATTTATTCAAAAAACCTGCTGATCCGTTACGCGCCAAATGATGCTCCCGGAAATCTGCCTTTGCATGTTCTCATGGCCCTGCCAAAGAAAAAACTTGGGGCTGTCGGCCGAAACCGTATGAGAAGGGTTTGCAAAAGCGCCCTGTTTCAGGCCTTGAAAAATATAATCCAGTTGAATGTTGCTCTGCCCCGGGTATCTTATGATCTCGTGATTCATGCCAGGGAGAATTTTGAAATCATGCCGGAGCCCGAGAGGGTCCAGGAGTTTGAAGCCCTGATGACCAGGTTTTTTAACGCCGTGGAAAATTAAATATTATCGCCGGAAATCAAATATGAAAACAAACGGGTATACAATGAAACCGCGATGGGGAATATTCCGCAGCCTGGCGCTGTTGATTGTCCGCCTGTACCGTCAATTTATCGGACCCGCCCTGGGTTCTCATTGCCGTTTTTACCCGAGTTGTTCGGCCTATGCCCTGGTCTCTTTTACATTTTTACCCATTCACAAGGCCGTTTATTACAGCGCCAAACGAATTTTGTCATGCAGCCCTTATACGCCGGGCGGCGTCGACATGCCACCGGGTCTCGATGAAAAAGAGGTGATGGACTATCTCGAAAAAAATGGATAGTCCTGAAGATTTTTACAGTCACAGGGGCGCCAAAGATCGCATGCTAACTGCTTAAAATTAAAAATTCAGGAGAAAAATATGTCACAAAAAGAAATTACATTTATCATGGTCAAACCCGACGCGGTCAGCGACGGTCATAGCGGGGCGATTCTGAAAAGAATCGAAGAGGAAGGTTTTAAAATTCGCGGCATGAAGATGGTACAAATATCCCTTGCCCAGGCAAAGAAGTTTTATGAGGTCCACAGCGCGCGTCCGTTTTATGGCGAGCTCACCGGTTTTATGGCTTCCGGGCCCTCCGTAGTCGCCTGCCTGGAAAGAGAAAATGCCGTAGCCCACTGGAGAAAGGTCATCGGGGCCACCGACCCGGCAGAGGCGGAAGCCAACACCATTCGCAAACTCTACGCCCGCTCAAAAGGGGAAAACGCTGTGCATGGTTCTGACTCCGTAGAAAACGGCGTCATTGAGACTGCCTTCTTTTTCAGCGGCAGCGAACTCGTATAAACCTTTTATGCAGTTTAAAACCAGGTATGAATTTCTAAGGGAAACCTGGGAAACCAATTACCTGGATTGTCTGAATAAAACCAGCCTGGCAAAGGCCCCGGGGGCTTTTAAAGACGCCACGCTTTACAGTTTACAGGCCGGGGGTAAACGCCTGCGGCCCGTAATCGTTCTGGAGATGGCCGAAATAGCCGGGGTTGATTTTGACGCCGCCATGAAGCTGGCTACGGCAGTGGAATGCCTGCATACCTATTCGCTGATTCATGACGACCTTCCGGCGATGGACAACGACGACCTGCGCCGGGGCCTGCCGACGAGCCACAAGAAATTTGGCGAAGATGTGGCCATTCTTGCCGGCGATGCCCTCCAAAGTCTGAGCTTTGAACTCATTGCCTCGGCGCGGGGCGGCGACCACCTGGTGGAATACTTTTCAAACCGGGTAGGGGCCGCCGGTCTCATTGCCGGTCAGTTTATGGATATAAAGGCCCAGCCAGAAAATGACGGCCATTATATGGAACAGATGCACAAACGGAAAACCGGCTACCTGCTGGCCGCAAGTCTGGTTTTGCCCTATATCTTTCAAAAGCCCGAAATCAATTTTGACGATATCGAAACCTGGGGCGAAAACCTGGGAATTTTATTTCAAATCGTCGACGACATTCTCGATCATACCTCTTCGGCGGAAAAACTGGGCAAGAGTATCGGAAAAGATCTGGCCCAGAACAAACTGACCTATGTCAACGTATACGGAATTGAAAAATCCCGAATCATGGCGGGTCTTCTTGCCGAGTCATTGAAGAACTTTTCTCATTTTAACTCAAGCCCCTTTTTTCAATCTCTCCCCGTATTTGTTTTGAACCGGGATACCTGATGCGCCTCGACGAATGGTTGGTATCGCAGGGCCTTGCAAAAGATCTCAAAGAGGCGGCAGGTATAATAATGTCAGCCAACGTACTTATAAACGACGCCCCGGTTACGTCGCCTGCCCGCAAAGTCGTGCCTGAAGATAAAATACGTTTACGAAATCAAAAGAAATGGGTTGCTCGTTCGGGTGAAAAACTGGACTTTGCCCTGGAACATTTTCAAATCGACGTCAAAGATAAAATCTGCCTGGATGTCGGGGCCTCAACGGGGGGGTTTACACAGGCCCTTCTCAACCGGGGGGCCAGGACCGTAGTCGCGGTCGACGTCGCCTACGGTTTTTTACACCCGCTCTTGCGAAACAACCCGAAAGTAATTGTCTTTGAGCGAACCCATATCTGTGACCTCAAACCGGAAGATTTGCCCGAAGCCCCCGATTTTTTTGCCGTCGATGTTTCGTTTATTTCAATCCGCAAAATCATACATTGCCTGAAACTGCTTTACGGCGCATGGCAGGGGGTTGTCCTTTTTAAACCTCAGTTTGAAGCGCCAAGGGAAGAACTTGTAAACGGAATCGTCAGGGATAGCGCCGTCTTGGAGAGGTTGCTGCGGGAGTTTCGGACGTTTCTGGGTGAAAATCACATCGATCTTTTAAACGAGGCGCCATCGCCGATCGAGGGAAAAAAAGGCAACCGGGAATTTTTATACCATATCCGTTGGGGTTAGAACCGGATTTTCAAATCGAAATACAGGCCGTAAAAAAAATCCTTTTTGTCGCCGTAAATGCCGTGGTTGAAGCTTTGGTATAACCCTCCGGGGGCGAAAACATCAAACGACAGGCTCATTTCAACAACCCGGTTGATTGTAGAAAAAAGCGTAACCATGGTTTCATTGCCAATATGCCTGTCGAAAAAATTTTCAAAATTGGCAGATTTCTGAAAAATATTTTCTGTGGCGTCTAACGAGGCGTCAAAGAGAAACCAGCTTTGAAACTGGATATTGGCATGGGCGCTCAATAAAAGCGTGTAGGCCAGGCCTGCCGCAAGGATGCCCGATGCATGGTAAAAGCCATAGCTGCGGTTGTTTGCAAAACCGTTGTTTAGCGACAAGGCATACGGGCGAAATCCCCAGACTTGATTTAAAAGAAATCCGCCAAAGTCGTGATTTCCGGGGCTCACAAACCCGTAGGTTTTTTGATTTCCGTAGTTGTCAAAGACCGGCCCCTCGGAAAATATAAGGTTCACATGTACCGCATGGTTCGTATTTTTTATCGGCAACAGGGGGGTAAGCGGGGGCAGCAAGGCAAGCAAAGAGGCGCGAAAAAAATTCCCGTTGGTCTCGATGTCCCTGGTATCGCCAAAGAGCCCCGGCATTTGGCGGTCGATTCCTTCGGAGCGGCAAAACTCGAAAAAGAGGGCAAGGCCGGGCGCCTTGAAAAAAGACCCGATGCCGTAATGCAACAGGTAGTCGTTGTCGGCGAAGGCCCCCGAAAAGCCCGCCCGGTCGACCCCCGAGGTAACCGGCCCGTACCGTGTAAAAAGAGTGTTGAGGTAGATCGCCCATTTGACGCCGCCTGGGGCAGTTATCAGGCTGGGGGTTTCGTAAAAAATCCCCGAACGAAAACTCAACAGGTCGCCGTCGTAGTTGGCGATAATTTCCGGCGAATCCTGCGAAAGATTTTTATACCCGGCCGGTTCGTTATTCCAGTTTTGATATAACTGTAAAATGTCCGCTGCCAGAATTTGAAATTTACCCATAAGATTGTTTTGTATTGTCAGGTAAACCCCGTCAAATTTAACAGGGTATAAAAAATTTTCAAAGATACCTTCAACCAGGTAGGTGTCTTTGAGCCATTGCCTGCCCAGCGACAATTCGACACGAAGCGCAGACGAATCTGCCAGAAGAAACCTGGTAAAAAATACCCCGAGGTAGAAACCCGGGTTTGCCGGTTTTCGCCCCGGTCGAAGAGGCTGCAAGTAACCGAGGTCGTCGTCTTTTGAACCCAGGTATTCCCCGTAATGTACGGACACGACGGTTTCCAGCCAGGATTCGTAGCGCAGCATGAACAGCAGGTTACACGAGTCAAAGAGGAGACCTTGCTTGTCGGTAAACGACGAGTGCAAATGGAGATCCGCGTCTTTTAAAAAAATTCCACCCGTTTCAAAGGAAGCCCGGATTGACCCTGAAAGATTTTTGCCGACCAGAAATAAATTTTCGTTTTGAAGCAATCCCCGGTAAAAAAAGTTTTCACGGTAAAGGTAATTGGAGAAAACCGTGAGATTTATCTCTTGAACAGGCAACGGCTTTGCATGCCCGTCTGTTACGGGGGCCTTCTCTACAGGCGTTTTTTCGACCGCCGGGTTTTTTCCGGGTCCGGAATGGGGCAGACCCTGTAAGCCGGCCGTTACAAGGGCTAGAAGGAAAAACGGGGTAAATAGTTTTTTGCGGCACATCTACCCCTATATGCCACAAAAGCCCGTTTTTTTACACCCCGCGTTAAAAAAAATACTTTTTGTCGGATTTTATTTTAACTACCGGCGGGAGTTTTTCGAACGCTTCGTTTTAAGCGAAGTTCTTTTTCGAGGTACATGATGCAGTGTTCGGCGATGTTTACGCCGGTCGAGGCCTCAATACCCTCGATGCCCGGAGACGGGTTGACCTCTAGAATCAGGGGTCCGCGTTTTGATTCGATCAGGTCGACGCCGGCAAGGTTGAGCCCGAGAACCTTCGCGGCCAGCCGTGCGAGCTTTTCGCTCTCGATGGAAAGGCTGGCATTGCAATGAGACCCCCCGCGATGCACATTGGATCTAAACTCGTCACCAATGGAGGTTCTCTGCATAGCCGCAATGACCTTGTTGTTCAAGACGATAACGCGCAGGTCGCGCCCGGTAGATTCCTCGATGAATTCCTGGATCAGTACATGCTGCCCCTGGTTGATCAGGCTTTCGACTATGGACCGAGCCGAACGAACAGATTCGGCCAGGATAACGCCCATCCCCTGGGTGCCCTCCATGAGTTTAATGATGACCGGGGCGCCGCCGACAGCGTCCAGGGCAATATCGATGTCGTTGATGCTGTCGATAAAAAACGTTCGCGGAACCGGGATATGGTTCTGGGCCAGAAGCTGGAGAGATCTCAATTTGTCGCGCGCCCTGGTGATCGAATGAATCGTGTTGAGCGAGATGACGCCGAGCATTTCAAACTGTTTGATAACGGCCATCGTATAGCCGGCCTTTTTCTGGCCAACCCTGGGTATAATGATGTCGGGCCTGGGTAAAATTTGTTTCTGAAAGTATACCTTGCAGCCGCTTTTTTCAACGAACAGGGTAAGGGCAAGGGGGGGGTAGACCTTTACCTTGCAACCCCGTTTGATGCCCTCTTCGAAAAATCGGCGGGTCGAATACAGGCTGCGGGCATTGGAGAGAATATAGATGAGCGCCGGTTCGTCGGGGGTTTTACCTTTAGCGTTATTCTGGGAAGCATGCATTGGGGTGACTTTATTATTAAAGTAGTACCGTAAATGATTTATTTAAAAAGATTTTGCAAATTGAACCCCTCCACACCGGAAGAAACATCGAAAAACGCTTGTCAGGCTGTCGGCGAATTTGTTTTGATCTGTTGGTAAATTCGGGGGCGTAGCTCAGCTGGGAGAGCGCTTGCATGGCATGCAAGAGGTCAGGGGTTCGATCCCCCTCGTCTCCAAAATGACTCTTTAGAGACGTCGTAAAGACGATCTTCTTGAAAAAAACAACAGGGGTGATTTGATGATAAGTACGGGTAAAATAGAAGAACTTCTCGGATCCGATGCAAAATCTCTCCTGGGGCATAAATGCTCCGGAATACCTGCCGAAAAGATTCACCAGACAGGCCCTTCGTATATCGACGATATATTTGTAAATACCGATAGAAACCCACAGGTTCTCAGAAGCATGCACGATCTTTTTTTCACAGGTCGTCTGGCCGGCACCGGTTACCTGTCGATTTTACCGGTTGACCAGGGTATCGAGCATTCGGCCGGGGCTTCGTTTGCGGCAAATCCCGACTACTTTGACCCGGAAAATATTGTGAAGCTGGCCATAGAGGGCGGCGCCAATGCGGTAGCCTCGACCCTGGGCGTGCTGGGCGCGGTATCGCGAAAGTATGCCCACAAGATTCCTTTTATTGTCAAGATAAACCATAACGAGTTGCTTACCTACCCGAACAAGTTTGACCAGATCATGTTTGCCCAGGTGGAACAGGCCTGGCAGATGGGCGCCGTCGGGATCGGGGCGACGATATATTTTGGATCCGACGAGTCGTCGAGACAGATTCAGGAGGTATCGCAGGCCTTCGCGATGGCCCATGAGCTGGGATTGGCGACAATCCTGTGGTGCTACCTGCGAAACAACGCCTTCAAGGTCGACGGCAAGGACTACCACACCAGCGCCGACCTGACGGGTCAGGCAAACCACCTGGGCGTGACCATTGGCGCCGACATCATCAAACAAAAACTCCCCGAAAATACGGGCGGGTATAAAGCCGTAAACGAAAAACTCGGCGATAAAAAAGGCACCTACGGTAAGTATAACGACAAGATGTACTCCGATCTGGGCAGCGATCACCCGGTAGATCTCGTTCGTTACCAGGTAGCGCATAACTACATGGGCAGGATTGGCCTGATCAACTCCGGCGGGGCCTCCGGTAAAAACGACATGGCCGATGCCGTAAAGACGGCGGTCTTAAACAAGCGCGGCGGCGGCATGGGGCTGATCAGCGGTAGAAAGGCCTTTCAAAAACCCCTCAAGCAGGGTATCGAACTGTTAAACGCCATCCAGGACGTTTATTTAAACAAAGACATTACGATCGCTTAACGCGATTTCTAACGGCAGTATTCTTGACAAGTTGTTAAGAATAGTGCCGTTTTTGAGCATGAAAGCTTTTTCAATTGGCGAATTTAAATCGCGCTCTAAGTTACTTGAAATAATAAAGAAAGGTGAAAAAATTGAAATTCTTTATGGAAAAGGACGAAAGCCTATTGCCATGCTTGTTCCCATTGAAAGTAATCAAAAAAAAGAAAGCTTGGGATATTGAAAGGAAAAGCCGTTTTCTCAACGGAAGGTGATGGTAAAATTTCAGATTTTTAGGTGACGAGAAATAACTAAAGTCAGCGGGGGTTCGTGATGAACCCCCGCCGACTTTAAAAAAGCGATTAGCTTAGAGTCTGTAATCTATACCGACATCAATAATGGAAAAACCATAACCGGCTCGCGCCTTGATCGCAAGGTGCTTATTGAAGTAGTACCGGGCATTTGCGTAACCGCCAAAACCCAGGCCACTTGTTGCGGCAGCGCTACTACCGAGAGTGGAAGTTACACCGTTTATTGTATAGGTAAAGCTATGAATATGGTATCCAAGGTATAACCCTACAGCGAGGTCAATATTTGGGTTACCTATATCAAAGTGCCAGGCTGCAGTAACGCCTACGGGAATCACTGTGTATTTCCAGCTATAATCATTGCCCAAAAGGTTGTAACCACTGCTATAGCTGTAATAGCCAATCAGACCGCCGATTCCTATGTTTTTGTTAAAACCATATTCGGCATTTACAGAAACGGGTATTGATCCGGCGGTATAACCCAGACCAACGGCGCCGCCGATGGTAAACTCGCCGGCGTTAAATGCCGCCGCTGAAACGGGGGCTGATACGGCTCCCACAGACAATACAGAAACCAAAGCTAAAACGAATTTAAATTTTTTCACTAATTTCTCCTTAAAACCTTTTCATAAACCTTTTGCAGAAGCAGTATTCGTATAACGCTACACGCTTATTTCTCCTAACTTTTCGAGTTTATCTTTTGATCTCTGATTGCAAAACAGGAAATAACTCAACAAGCACAATTTTAAAAATTGGAAAAATTCGATCACAATTTATAAAGTCGAAATATGGAAAATTACAAACAATGGTCTTTCACGATCGCCAGGAGTGAGGCGGGGTTGAAGGGTTTGCCGATCCAGCCATAGGCGCCAAGTTCTTTCGATAATTCCTTTGCGCTTTTTTCTGTCTCGGTTGTCAGTATAATTACCGGGGTCTTTAAGTACATGCCGTACTTTGCTTCGCTTCGCATTGTTTTTAAAAACTCGTACCCGTCCATTTCGGGCATGTTGAGATCCAGCAGAATAAGATCGATTTTTTTACCGGTCATATATTCCAGGGCCGCACGGCCATGACGGGCCTCGACCACAAAGAATCCTCCCTCGGTGAGTATCTCTCGAATCGCCTGGCGAATGGCGCTTGAATCGTCAATGGTCATTATAACTTTTTTATCCATGCCTGTTACTTAATTTTAAACTTCTCCTGCGTCAATGAATTTAATTTAAATAAATCATTAAAATTTTAAGATCGCTTATGCTCTTTCAAAATGTGATTACAGGCTTTTCTTGTGCCGATTTTTATTTACAGTCCACGGCAAAATTATTTATAGATTACGTAATGAAATCTATAAAATTCACGGTATTATTGTTTTTATGCTCATCGGGTATATTGTTTGCCCGGCCATGGGAGAAGTTTTTTAATACGGAGTCCATTACCGTAAATGTCAAACCCCTGGAGTATTTCGAACTTTCGAACAGGATCCGGGTATATTATATACAAAATACGATTTTACCCAAGGCCACGTTTAACCTGGTTATCGAAGGCGGGTCCGGCGAGGAGACCGAAGAAACTTCGGGTCTGACACAGGTCTGGGGAAACTCGGTGGTCTTTTCGGGATCCACCGCCTATCCCCGGGATAAGCTCTCGGAAATACTGGAACTTCATGGTTCCGAATTCAACTTTGACGGATCCCTGGAACGCAGTTCCTTTTCCCTCGATGCCTTGACCGATTATTTTGAAAACGACCTGGCGATGGTCCTGGACGTGATTGAAAACCCCGCTTTCAGCAAACCGGATATCGACCTGATTAAAAGCCAGACGATCCAGGCGATTAAAAAAAGAAAGGAAAACCCGGCCAGGATGGCAAATACCGCCGCCCAGCTTGTTCAATGGAAGGGTACGGTTCGGGGCCTGATACCGACGATCAGGTCCATTGAACCTGTCGACGAAAACCTCCTGAGAAGCCGCCACCGGCAAATGATGGATGCCGGCAGGTTTACCATTTTAATCACCGGGGATATCGACGTAAATCACATGAAGTCGTTTCTTGAGGGCCGCTTTAAGAATTTTCCGAAGTCGACAAAAAGTTATAATTCCGAATACCTGAACGTTACCGGCGATTTAAAAAAAGGCGGCGAAACCGTTTACCAGCAAATCAAGGATATTCCCCAGACCACCATCTTGTATCGCGCCCATGGCATAAAGCACAGCGATAAAGATTATTATGCGTTAAAGCTGTTTGATTTCCTGCTGGGGGGTGATTCTTTCAATTCCTATCTTACCAGTATCATTCGCGTAAAAAACGGCTGGGCTTATTCGGTGTATTCCAGCTACAGCGCCGGCGCCTCCGTGGGTAACCTGAGCATATTTACCCAGACCCAGAATAAAAACGTGGAACAGGTGCTCGATGCCATCGACACGGTATTGAAAAATCCCGACCCGATTATCAGCGAAGAGCGCCTGGCTGCGGCAAAAAACTCCATTAAAAACAGCCTGGTTTTTATGGCCGAAACTCCCGAGTCCCTGGCTCGCCTCCAGCTGTCTTTAAAGTGGGACAATCTCCCCGACGACTACCTGGCGCATTTTCTGGAAAATATTCAAAAGGTAACCGCCGAAGATTTACGGCGGGTGGCAAAACGATATTACCAGCCTGAAAACTTTTTTATCAGCATCGTCGGGCCAGACGGGGTCGTTTCTTCAACGGGCGCCGTTAAGCGAAAGCGTGTTTTGTATACGCTTCCGGAATAAATCACTTCCTGGCGGCCAGGTAGGCGGAGCCCGAAATCAACACGATTCCGATGGAAAGATAAACGAGGTTCAGGACATTTACAAAATCCATCCCCAGGGCGATTCTGAAAAAAAGCACAACCAGGATGACGTGGATGACGTTGATCATTCGATCTTTAAATTGATCCATGGAGGTTATCTGTAAAACCCTGCCCGCATTGGGGTCGTCGGCCGATTCCATTTTGCCGATAAAAAGGGCCTGCATGCCGCCGGTCATGACGTACATGAGGGTGGCCACCAGGTACAATTCAACCGCGTTTAGAATCTTGCTCATGAGATAGATATGGGATTTGGCAAAGGACATTTTCCCGGTCAACGCCTGCCAGAACTCCTTGAACAGGTCCAGGATTTCCAGCGAACCGTAAACGAATAGGATGATTCCCGAGACGGCGCTTGCAATGACGGCCAGAAGGGCGATGATTTTACTTTCCCAGATCAAATACTCGATGGTCTTTAAGATTTGTTTCATTTATGCTCCCCTGGCTGTTCCCCGAAAAAATCCCGGGTATTTTTGTATTCCGGCTAATGCCCGAATACTGCTTATATTATCGGAAGACCTACGCCAATCCATTAAACTGATTTTAAAATTACCCGGTATAGATGGTTTGAAAAAAGGAGCCTGAAGAAAATCATGGATGAAGATTACGCATGAAATTTACGAAAGAAATTTACAAGAGAAATTCACGAAAGAAATCTCTGTATAGATTTAATACGGATTTACTGGGGAAAAAACGTAAAGAGTTCCCGCTGGGAGTTTTCCATGCTCAGGGCGATACATTCTTCAATGGCAAGGGAAAGGGAAAACTTCAGGTCGATGATTTCTCTTGTATGAACAATATCGGCCCAGTGCGGGTTCATCCTCAGGGCAAGAACCTGGTTATAACTTTTTTTCCCGTCCCGTATGCCGGTAAAATAGTTTCGGTTGCCTCTTGAAGCCTCTTTTGCGGGGTTGAGACCGGCGCCCTGGTTTGCGTTTCTGTACTCCTCGCCCTGGCGCCAGTTTTCAAAGGCATTGATTCTGTCGGGATGTTCCCGGTAAAAATTTTCCAGTTCCATCGAGTAGAGGTATTTTCTCAGAAATAAAAGGTATTCTTCGGGGCTCAGAAGTATGTTGCTGATTTCTTTTACCGGCGACAGAATGTCGTTAAACAGGCTGCCATTGTCAAAATTTTTAATCACGCCGGCCCGCAGGCCTTTCTTGCAATGAGAACTGATCTGTTGCAGGGTTTTATACCGGATTCTTTCGGACGATTTTTTCATGTCCATGTCAAAGACAAGGTAGTCGACTCCGGAGTTTAAGATCGTCTCCAGTTCTTCGGCGGTATCGGCGATAAAGATCTCGCATCCATACATTCTAAAAACGGCATCGTATAACTTTTGAAAGTTCTCCGGTATAAACGCCAGGCAAACCTTTCGCCCGCAGGGCGTTACCTGCATTTTGGCAAGATTCTGGTGAGACCCTAAAAAATCGGCCCAGTGCAGGTACCAGGGTTGCCCCAGTTGAATCAGCAAATCCATCACCTGGCGACTGTTTTGCGGGTGTGAAATCACCAGGGAGCCCGCGTCCAGGTGGTAAAAAAGTTCTTCGATATCCTCCATAAAAACCATATACAGATCTTCGTGAAGCTCGTTGTATTCAACTTTTAAGGATTTTACCAGGTTGGCCTGGTTTTCGGTCAGCCCAATAAAGATCAGTTTTTTTATTACCCGGCGCATTTACAGGCTGATCCTCGGCGTTATTTCTGGCATATAATGTGACATAATGTAAAAAAGAACTTTATATATTGTCAAGAACAAACCATGATGATTCATGCTTATAAGGAAAAATATGAGAGCTTAGGCATGAACTATATTGTGATAACAAAGGCATCTCCAAAGTTCAATGCTTTACTCGAAAAGCTTCGTTTTTCTTCGAAAAACTACGTGAATGGCTAAAAGGGTCACCGTTAGTGACCCTTTTAGCCACTTTTCGATCGCATTGAACTTTTTCTTTCCACTTAAGAAATGGGTTCGTGCCTAAGCTCATGACAGGCCGGTCGAAAATCCTGGGTTTTTCAAAAAAGGACAGGCGATGTTTTCGATAATTATCTTAACCGATTTGCAAAAGTGACCGATTATGTATCATCAGGCCAGGGCCATGGATTTATGGCCCGCTTTGTTTACGGAAACAGTATCATGCAAGATCAATGGAAATATATCAGCGACCGGGACGGGGATTTCCCCGAAGCCTACCTGGTAAACGCAGACGGCAATAAAATCAAGGTTGAGGTAAACCGTCTCAGGAAACAGGTAAAAATATTTGTTGAAACCGTCGATGGGGAAACCCTTGAAAGTTCCATCACAAATGGAATTGTCCTGGACGAAAAAAACTGCAAAACCGGGCGAAAGGAAGATTTAATCGAGGAATTCACCGCCCTGGGTAAATACCTCAGCTCCATTCCCGACGGCAAGGTTATACGCCTCATTGGCGGCAATTACGGCGTACTTACGGAGTTTCTGGGCCGGGCGGCCCAGTTTGCCAATGAAGATATTCGGCTGATCAAACGTCTGCTGATGTCATTGCTGGCCCTGCCGGTTATGATATTTGCGGGCCTCCTGTCGCTGTTTAAAGACCTGGTCGAGCAACCTCGAATCAGCGACCTGGCTGACGCGCTCGTGATCGTCGCCGGCGCCTACCTTACCTACCTGGTTAATTACAATTATATTTTTGGGGGCATTGCCCTTATTGTCGGCGCCCTGGCCAGCGGCTACGTCGACTGGCTTGTGCGCAAACGCCAACCCTATATACTAAAAGTTTTGATCATCTCGGTACCCGCCTTGTACGCCATTTCACTTGGTATAAAGTACCAGTAGTTTATCGGCGACGTAAAAAAATCATGGCGCAAACTCATTTTTGAATTATCCCCCTCATAATTCAAATAAAAAACTCTCATGGTTATTTGTAGAGCTGGTTAAAAAAGGATAAACCTGATCCGGGCAGGCGCCCGGATCAGGAAGTTTCTTAAATCCTTAATTAAGGATGAAAAAAACTACAAAAAGGGCAAACAGCAGGGTGTATATAATAGGCGTATACATCACTACCATTTCAATCCTGTGAGTGGTCATAAACCCCTCCTTGAGATGAGCAAGCGCCTCAACTCATTATAAATGTATACATCTTCTAAATGGGGTGCAAAAAAATCTGACGATTTTTTTACCGGACCCAGGCATTCATGAGTCTTGACAAAAATGAGAAAAAAACCACGTTCATGGCGGGGTGCCTTGTGTTGAAGTACCGTACATTAAGGCGCCGGAAAAAATGTTCCAGAAGGTTGCCGAGGTAGATAAGTTTTTTTTCAGAGAAGGCCGGCAGCGATATGGCGCCCATTTCGGGGACTTTCCCGTTTATTGCCCGGTCGCGGATGGCCAGGTAGAGCGGTAAAAAAGAAAGTTTTAACACAAGGTTTTGGGTTTCCTGGTCCTCGTTTTTAAACTTTTTTCGCAGGTCGATCCACCCGAGACTTTCAAATACAACAAAATCCGTTGCGTTAAACGAGAGACGATCATAGCAGTCTTTCATATGGTCAAGCCAGCGGGTTTCTTTCATTAAGTTGTACGCCGGGGTTCCTTCGTATTCGCTGAAGAACCAGAATTTTTCCCATGGATCGACCGGGGTTTGTTTCGGGTCCGGTCGAAGCGACAGGGGAATTTCGATGCAACGCGAAACGATGGTATCTTTGAGTTGCCGGGGTTCTTCCACCGAGAGAATAAAGTGCGTTTGCGGGGGGGCCTCTTCGAGACTTTTCAAAAGGGCCGATTCGGCCTCGCTGAGTATGGCTGCGGCGTCTTCGAAGTAGATAAACCGGATGTCCGAAAACTTCGAAGAATATACCAGGAACTTGTCCAGGAGGTGGCGAACGCTGCCGGCTTCGGGGTTTTTTTTGTCCCCGATTTTTATACGGGCCCCGGAGAACTGGTAAAAGTCCGGGTGTTCCCCCGCCTGGATCATTTTCAAGGTCGTTTCACGGGAGTAAAAATCGTTCTTACGTTTTTTCCAGAGGCTTTCGGTGATCGCATCAAGGAGTATTTGTTTTTTAGCGGCGGTCTGCGGGCCGCTGACCAGTATAGCCTGCGGCCAGCCTTCGCCGGTAAACCGCCAAAGCAGCTTGCGGTTTTGTTCGTGTTGCCGGGCTTGCGTTTTTGTGGTAACTCCCGTTTGAACGTCCGGGGCCATCATCAATATATGCCGGTCAGCCAGTGAGAATATTCGGGTACTTCGCCCCTGACGATTTTAAAAAACAGTGTCTGGATTTTTTCGGTGACCGGTCCGATAACGCCTTTGCCGATGGGCCGCTGGTCGATAGCCTTGATCCAGGCGATCTGAACGCCGGTACCAGAGAGAAAAACCTCGTCGGCGCTGTAGAGCTCCGAACGTGAAATTACCCGGGCTTCGCACGGGATCGAGTTTTTTTCGGCCAGCGCCATGATCGACTTGCGCGTGATGCCTTCCAGAATCGACGAGCCCAGGTCGGGGGTTATCAGTTTGCCGTCTTTGACGATAAAGAGGTTGGCCGCGGTTGCCTCGGAGACATTCCCGTGGGCGTCGAGAAAGATTGCCTCATCGAAGCCGTTTTGAACCGCCTCGGATTTTGCCAGGGCCGAATTGATATAGCCGCCGTTTGCCTTGGCCCGGGTCGGTATCATCGATTCGTGAATTCGCCGCCACGACGATACGCAGACATTCAGACCTTTTTTGGTATCGAGGTAGTCGTCCAGGGGCAAAACATAAAGAGCAAAGGAGTCCTTTACGTTATGCAGCCGGGGCGAGATGTCCAGGTCTGATTTGTACAGAAACGGCCGCAGGTAGACGTTTTGACCCCATTGGCCCATCTGTAGAACCTTGCGGGTGATCCCGGTAAATTCCTCGAGGGAATAGTCAAAATTCATAAACAACATGCGCGCCGACTGGCTCAATCGTTTGTGGTGTTCGTCGATACGAAAGATGTAAATATTCTTTTGCTGGGCGTTCCAATACCCCCGGACGCCGCCAAAGCAGGCAGTGCCGTATTGCAGGGCATGAGTCTGGATGTTCACGTTCGCCTCCTGCAGGGGAACGTAGTTTCCGTTGAAAAAACAAATTTTATCAGATAATCCTGTTGCCATGAGGGAGTGAGTTTTTGCCAAAGACAAAACGTCAACAAATTGCCGCCCCGTAATGTGAAAAGATATGAAAAATACGGGGAATCTATTGCAGTGACGACGGGGATATTTTCAATGACCTTGTCGTATCAGCCCGGGCTTTGCAGCTTAAATTGGAATGGCAGTTATTATTTATATACATTTAAATCATAAGACAACCGATATAAACAGGGTACATTTTGGAGGATTATTATGGCAAAAGATTTAATGGATTTAACGATCACAGAAGACGAGCGGCAGGTTTTAGATCTGGCCCATGAGGTGTGTAAAAACGAAGTCATACCCGAGAGAGCCGAGCTTGACGCAAAGGAAGAATTTCCCGATAAAATATTTGATAAATTTAAAGAGGCCGGGATTTTTGGCGCCATGTACGATGAAGAATATGGCGGGCTGGGGCTGGGCGGCTATATCGACACGTTACTTGCCGAGGTTGTCTCGGAATACTGCCTTGGGGTTTACACCGCACTCTTTGCCTCGAAACTCGGCGTATTGCCGATTGAGTTTGGCGGAACCAAAGAACAAAAAGAGAAGTACCTGCCTCTTATGGCAAGCGGTGAAAAGATCGGCGCCTTCGGGCTGACCGAGCCGGAAGCCGGCTCCGATGTTCCCAATTTAAAAACCCATGCCGAGAAAAAAGGCGATCGCTATATTCTAAACGGTACCAAACAGTGGATCTCAAATGCCGGTCGGGCCGATGTCTACACGATTTTTGCCATTACCGACAAAAGCAAGGGTCCCCGCGGTATTTCATGTTTTATTGTCGAAGACAACGGAAGGCTTGACCCGTCAAAGCGTATCAAAGGGCTTTCTTTTGGAAAGCTTGAAAACAAGCTTGGCATACGGGCATCGCATACCCGGGCCATCATTCTTGAAGACGTCGAGGTTCCCGAAGAAAACCTGGTAGGTCTGCACCCAAACCATGGTTTCATTCATGCCCTGAAAACGCTGAACTCGTCAAGACCGGCGGTTGCCGGCGCCGGGGTCGGCCTGGCAACGGGCGCTTTTAAAGAAGCCGTCAAGTATACCAAAGAGCGTGTACAGTTTGACAAGGCCATCATTAACTTTCAGGCCGTGCAGCATATGCTGGCCGACATGGCCGTGAAGATTGACGGGGCGCGTTTATTGGCCTACCGGGCTGCAAGGGCTTCGTCGACGGGCAACGCCGACATGGCGAAGTATTCGGCTATCGCCAAGTACTATGCCGCCGAGATCGCCATGCAGGTTTGCACCGACTCCCTGCAGTTGCACGGCGGTTATGGTTTTACCAAAGATTACCCGATTGAGAAGATGTTTCGCGATGCGAAAATCTTAAGCATATATGAAGGCACAAGTCAAATCCAAAAGAACGAGATCGCCACGTATATCATCAAAGAATCTTCTCATTACTGAAAGTAATAACGTACAGGGGCGCTTTTTCTGGCGTTCCTGTACTTTCTGTTTTAACTCTCCATGATTGCCTCCGTATATCTAAACTCTTTTTATAAAGAAAGCATTGATTGCTACGTTCCCGAAGATCTGCGAAAAAAAATCGGAATTTTTCAACGGGTATTTGTCAACAGCGGGGGCGACCAGGTTCTTGGTATCGTAGCGACCGTATTTGAAGATACCAGGGCGCGCGACCCCGAATCCCTGTGGACCATAACCCGCGTGGTCGACAAGGAACCCGTTTTCAACAGCGATCAAATGGCGTTGGCCGAAAGGTTGGCCGAGCATTACCTCTGTACCCGTTCGGATGCGATATTTTCCATGATTCCGTCGGGAAAACGCGAAAAGATAAATTTGTCCCTTGTTGAAGCGCCTTCCGGGGCGTTACCCGGATTAAACGAGGGCCAGCGCCGGATTTTTGAGGGGATACTGGGGGCTTCCGGGGGCGGGGGGGCAAAGGGCGAAAGTTCCTCCCGGGTGAATGTTCACCTGGTTTACGGTATTACCGGCTCGGGAAAAACCCGTATCTACATTGAGCTGATTCGCGAGTACCTGAAAAAACGTCTTGGGGTAATTTTCTTAATTCCCGAGATCGCCCTCTCGTACCAGTTTTTGCAGACCTTGAAACCCATTTTCGGCCAGGAGCTGGCGATTTTGCATTCGGGCCTTAGCCAGTCGTTTCGTATCAGCGAGTACAAGCGCGTAATGAGAGACGAGGCCCGGGTGGTTATTGGCACACGGTCGGCGGTCTTTGCCCCGGTTAAAGATCTGGGTCTTGTGATCATCGACGAGGAACACGACTCTTCTTACAAGGACCAGACCTCGACAAGGTATCATGCCAAGTGGGTTGCCAACGACAGGCTGCGGCACAAGACGCCCTGGCCATTTCAGTTGCCCCTGTCGCTGGTATTGGGTTCGGCCACGCCCTCGATTGAGAGTATGTACTTTGCCCGCAAAAACATGATCCGGTTGCACGAGTTGAAGCAAAGGGCCACCGGGCAGGAGTTGCCCAAAGTATATATCCCCCTTCACATGCCCGCAGACGACGGCGCCGACATACTTTCTCCCTTTTTAGTCAGAAAAATGGAAGAGCATTTGAAGCTGCAAAACCAGGTGATCCTGATTTTAAACCGGCGGGGGTATAACAACTGCGCGTTTTGCAGCGCCTGCGAACAAAACGTGATGTGCCCCCATTGCAGCGTTTCGTTGAACTACCACCGGCTGGAGCAGGGTTCTTCTGCCAGGGAGAAAAATATTTTAAAATGTCATTTGTGCGGTTACCAGGAAATGTATAACGCCCATTGCAAAGAATGCGGCACAAAGTTAAAGCTCCTGGGCAAGGGCATTCAAAAGGTCGAAGACGCCCTGGAGTTTCATTTTCCAAAGGCCGTCTACGCCCGCATGGACCAGGACACGGTCTCGGTTAAGGGCTATGTCGAGGATGTCATCTCGGCAATGATCGAACGCAAGATCGATATCCTGATCGGAACCCAGATGATCGCCAAGGGTTTTGACCTGCCCGGCGTAACCCTTGTTGGCCTGCTCAATACCGATATCGGGCTATCTTTGCCAGACTTCCGGGCGCCCGAGAGGGTTTTTCAGCTCCTGGTCCAGGCGACGGGCCGGGCTGGCAGGCACAGTGCGGGCGAGGTCGTCATGCAGACCATGCAGCCGGGGCATTACGCGGTGGCAGCCGCCTCGGAAGGCAACTACGAGAGCTTTTACGAAAGAGAGCTTGAATTGCGTCACAAAATGAACTACCCGCCTTTTTGCCGTCTTTTGCGCATTGTTTTCAGCGGCGGCAATGAAGACGCGTTATGGCATTTTATAAATCGACTGAAGATGCATATCCAGGAGATCTCGACAGAAAATTCCCTTTTTGATAGAAACTCCAATGCCAACCTGCCGAAGGAAATTTTCGGGCCCATAGAGGCGTCGTTGTATAAAATCAATAACGAGTACCGGGTTCACCTCATTGCCAAAGACCCCTCGGTTGAACGCCTCCAGGATTTCTGTAAAAACATCAAGAGCTACTATGTCTCACAACGAAAAAAATTCGAAGGCATAAGGGCCGAATTCGACATCGACCCCCTGGACGTTATGTAGGCGGCAAAAGCGCCAGGCATGCAGGCGGCTTAATCCCGGCGGTTTTTAATCCCGGTTGTTGCGTTCAAAAAAATCTTCCCATTCGTGTTCTGTCCACCATTCGTGTTCGATACCGTTGCAGCCCTCGCCGAAGAAGCGGCAGCTCATGCAGCCATCGCCGCGGATGTGTTCGGGTAACGTCAATACGGGTTTGTACCTGGCAATCATCGATTCGGCCAGGGCGATGTTTTCTTCGGCAGAAAGACCCGGAAAGTTGAAACCCGCCAGAAAGCTTTCGTAGGCCGCGTTCATTTCCAGGAGGGCGCCCCCGCGAACCCGTTCGCCGACTTCGACGAGAAAAACGCTGTTTTCCTTGTCGATGTGTTCCCAGACCTCGATGCAGAATTTTTTGGATTTTTCGTAGAGAAAATTTTTGTCTTCGCCGGTAAGCGCCGGTTTGCCGAGCCGTAATAACATTTCGTCAAGATGTTTGAGGTGGTCGGCATGCTCCAGGGCGTAGTAAAACAGAGGGCCTTTGTCTCTCGGCAGGTTGAGTTTTTCAAGGGCCGCAAAGATGACATTTTCTTCTTTTTGGGTGTGGTAATTGACCATGAAGTTGATAAAAAAATAACATAAAGATTCTATGTTTTTTTTCAATTCGTCCGATTCGTTTCGGGTCATTTCGTCAGTCATGGCGACCAGCGATCCCGTGGCCTTTTCCAGTAACAGGTGTTCTTTTTCGATGTCTTCAAAGAGGTTCATAGAGTAATATTTTAAAAGATAAAGATAATGTCCACCTTTTGTTTTTTGAAAAACCGAGGTCGTTGTTATACAAAGTCTGACAGAAAAAGGCTCTCAAGCCGGTTGGCAATGTAGTCGCGAATGTCCTGGAAAACCGAAAGGAGTCTGGTTTCGCGCGAGAGCGGGGTATCGGAGTAGAAAAACTGGCTGACCGATTCCGTCGGGGCCAGGGCCCCGTCCATCAGGCGGATGATTTCGGCGATGGAGATTTCGTTTGCGGGTCTGGCAAGAAGGTAGCCGCCGGCGGAACCTCGTTTGGCTTTAACGATATGGTTTCTCTTCAAGGCGCTAAAAAGGAGCTCGGCGTATTTTAAGGGAACGTTGTTTTCGCGACACAGGATGTCGAGGTGAACCGGCGTTGAGCCTGCGCTGGTTTTTTCTTTTCTAGCCAGGCCGATCAACAACAACAGAGTGTATTCGCTTTTGGTGGTCAGTTTCATAAAGGTAAATACGGCAATCGGCCGGCTATGGATTCGGGTTCATACAAAACTTCATTACCCCGCCTTTTTGGCTGCCAATGCGGGAACGCTCTGTTCGTGCGTCGCCGCGACCACCATGTCTCGCCCCCGGTTTTTTGCCTGGTACAGGGCCTCGTCGGCCCGGTGAAAAAAGTTTCGCGAAGACTCGCCTTCGGTGTGCGTGGCAACCCCGATGCTGATCGTCAGGGCCTGAACAACCTGGAAGGGATGATCGCGCACCAGTTCCCGGAGACGCTCGCCCAGGTTGAAGGCGTCTTCCAGCGACGTGTCGGGAGCGATGATCACGAATTCTTCGCCCCCCCACCGGCAGAAAAAATCCTGGATGCGAAGGTTGGTCTGAATCAACTTGGCAAGCTCCTGTAAAACCATGTCGCCGGCATTGTGACCAAACGTATCGTTTATTTTTTTGAAATGATCAATGTCGAGCAGCAGCATGGAAAGCGACTTTTTTTTGCTGCTTTCTTTCTGCACAAGTTCAACCTGCTTGTTGAGAAACTCCTGGAGGGAGCTTCGGTTGAAAATACCGGTTAAAAAATCGTGGCTGGCCCGGATCTTGAATTCCTTCATTTTGTAGCTGAGGGCAAGCGACAGGAGACTGGCTTCGGCCGCCTGGGCAAACTCCAGCATATGACCGCTGATAAAGGTCCTGGTAAATAAAAATTGAAATGCATAGAGGGTGGTGATGATAAGGTAGATGAGCCAGGCGTTTGTATAGAACCTGGCGTAGACATATTTTTTGTACAGGATAATTCCGGTTGCGATCATTGTCATCGGGATAAGAAGGGTAGCGATATAAAATATTTTCAAAAAAAGGAAATGGTCCACAAACCAAGTCAGGATCAGCGGTATAAAACAAATCGTTGAAATTTTAAAAAAAAGATCCATCCGGGGGAGGTTTGCCCTGGTATTTAAGAACTCCCGGGTAAACATGACGGCCCAGAAAAGACTTATGTACCCCAGAAGGTAAACGGCAGGCATGATGATCCCCGTTGAGTTGGGGAAAAAAACGGGGGTAAAGTAATTATATCCCAGGCTGTACAAAAGCATCGTAGAGGTAAGGTAGGCAAGGTAATAGACATAGCTGATATCCCTGATCCAGATCAATATGAAGGTATTGTAAATCAGCATCGCCAGGATAATCCCGACATAGATGTAATGCTGCAGGGTATTCTGCCGGGTGTAGTTTACCAGACCCATGGGAGATAATATCACCACCGGGACCCGCATGGAGAAAACGTCGACGGTTGCCTTGAAGTAAATTGTTTTGATTTTATCCTTAAAATTCAGCGGAATCAACAGGTCGTTGTATTTGATGATCCTTTCGTTGTAGGGCAGATTTGCGCCGCTTTTAATTGCTGTGATTTTTCCGGATTCGGCGATTTCGTATACGTCCAGCGAATCGACGTTATAGGGAAAAAGTAAAAACCAGTCGTTTTTGTCATCCTGGTGTTGAATGTTGATTTTTCCCCAGTAGGCCGAATGGGTAAGACCAAAATCGGGGCTGCCGGAGCGGTTCAGGATAAATTTTTCCCGGAATTGGGGTTTTTGAACATCCTCAATCGTAAGGAGGGCGCTTTTGTCCTCGAGAAAATACGTGTATGCCGAGGCGGGGTATTTTTCGTTGCTGCTTTCAAGTTGCAATATTTTTTCCGGGCTTGTCGTGACCAGGGCCAGAAAAAAAAAACAAAAACTGTAGAACATTGAGTCACAAAGAAAATTACTGATATAAAATCTACAATTATTTACACGATAACGCCGCCGCCAAGACAAATGGGGCCGTCGTAAAACACCGCAAACTGGCCCGAGGCGATTCCCTGGTCATTCTCGGTCAGGGTTACCGCCAGCCGGTTGTTCTCCAGCAGTTGGATGCTACAGGGATACATCCTGGCCCCATGGCGGATTTTTACCCGCAGTTGATTTACTCCCGGCGGCGCCCCCGAGATCCAGTTGAGCCCGGCGGCTTCAAAGGAATTGCGGCGCGTTAATTCCTTGTGTTCGGCATGCGAGATAAAGACTTCGTTGGTTTCGGGATTTTTGTCGACCACGTACCAGGGGCCGCCGGAAAGGCGAAGGCCGCGACGTTGGCCGACAGTGAAGTACCAGAACCCGTCGTGCTCGCCGAGAACCTTGCCGGTTTCCAGTTCGACCAGTTTGCCCGGTCTCTTGCCAAGGTGGTATTCGAGAAACTGGTCAAAGGGAATTTTGCCGAGAAAGCAGATTCCCTGGCTGTCTTTTCGCCCGGCATTTGGCAGGTCATACTTTAGGGCCAGTTTTCGAACCTCGTCTTTTTCGAATCTCCCGATGGGGAAAACGGCCTTTGCGATCTGGGCCTGCGACAGTTGGGACAGAAAGTAGGTCTGGTCCTTGATGGCGTCAGGCGACATTTTGAGGCAGGTCTTGTCGCCGACAATCTCGGTCTGGGCGTAATGGCCCGTCGCGATTTTGTCAAATGGCGCCTGCTCCGGGGACGCCTCCCGGTTGAGGTTTTCGATATACTCGTAGAAGGCCCCGAACTTGATCCGGGCATTGCAGAGCATGTCCGGGTTTGGGGTTCGCCCGGCCCGGGCCTCGGCGATCGTGTAACCGACCACGCGGTCCCAGTATTCCTTTTGAAAGGGGACCACCTCAAGCGGCACCCCGGCTTGTTGGCAGACGGCCCGGACAAACGCCAGGTCCTCTTCCCAGGGGCAGTCGCCCAGAAAAGACAATTCGTCGGCAAGCCAGATCTTTAGGTAGAACGCGGTCAACTCATGACCTTCGTCCTGGAGCAGGCGCAGGGCGACGGAGCTGTCAACCCCCCCGGATACGAGTACGGCAATTTTCATAAAGTTGGAATCTGCAAAGCACAAATTACACCTTGCCGTTGTAAACTCCTTTTCAAGCGAAAATCAAAAGCAAATCAAACGAAAATCACACGATAAAAATGGACAAGGTGCGGTTATTTTATTAGTATTCCTATCAAGTTACTATGAAATGAGGTACTGCCCGGGGATGCAGGTAAAATCAGTATTTGGAAATTCAGGGGTTTATCCCGAAAAACATGGTTTTCATCCCGGGAGGAATATTATGAACAGTGTAAACAAAGAACCTTAAACAAAAGCCAGATGAAATTTTTTTTATACAAATTTATTTTCTGGGAAATTTTGGCCTGTGGCATGATTTTCGCCGGCCCGGAATTGCTCAACGTATCGTACGACCCGACGAGCCGGCTCTACCGTGAGTTCAACGATGCCTTTGCGCGGTACTGGAAGGCAAAAACGGGCGAATCGGTTGCCGTTATGCAATCGCACGGGGGATCGGGTAAGCAGGCGCGGGCGGTCATCGACGGTCTCTATGCCGACGTTGTCACCCTGGCATTGGCCTGGGACATTGACTTCATTGCCGGGAAGGGTTTAATGGCGCCCAACTGGCAAAAGTCCTTGCCCTTCAACAGTTCGCCCTATACCTCGACGATTGTATTCCTTGTGAGAAAGGGAAATCCTCTTCAAATTCGCGACTGGGCAGATTTGGTTAAACCCGGCGTTTCGGTGATTACGCCCAACCCGAAAACCTCCGGCGGGGCGAGGTGGAACTACCTGGCCGCATGGGGTTATGCGCTGCGAAAGTACGGCAACGATGAAACCAGGACGAGAGAATTTGTCGCGGCCTTGTTTAAAAATGTAGCCGTTTTAGACAGTGGGGCCAGGGCTTCGACCATCACCTTCAGCCAGCGCGGCATCGGCGACGTTTTGCTGACCTGGGAAAACGAGGCATGGCTTGCGGTAAAGGAACTTGGGCCCGAACAGTTTGAAATTGTGACGCCTTCGGTGAGTATCCTGGCCGAACCCCCTGTGGCCGTTGTAGAGAAGCTTGCCGCAAAGCATGGCCGCCTTGATCTTGCAAGGGCCTACCTTGAATATTTATATACCGAAGAAGGACAGGTTATTGTGGCCCGGCATTTTTACCGGCCGCGGCTGCCGGGCGCCGCAAAGAAGGCCGGGGTTAGCTTTGCGCCCCTGGAGTTGTTTACCATTGACGATGTCTTCGGGGGCTGGCAAAAGGCCCAGGCAAAACACTTTGCCGACGGCGGTATTTTTGACAGGATTTACCATCCCGGCAGGTAACGTCTTGCGAAAGCTGGTAATCGATATGTCTTGAAATAAAAAACACCGGGAATCAAAATGAAATTTTACTGGAAAAAAAAGAGCATACTGCCGGGCTTTGGCGCCTCGATGGGGTTGACCCTGGCCTACATCAGCCTCCTGGTGTTTCTTCCCCTGTCGGCGGCGATTGTAAAATCAGCCGAACTGGGGGCCGAGGCGTTCTGGCGCCTGGCAAGCGACCCGCGGGTGATGGCCAGCTTTCGTCTTACCTTCGGGGCGTCTTTCGGGGCGGCCCTGGTAAACGTTGTCTTCGGCACCTTGACGGCATGGGTTCTGGTGCGCTATACGTTCCCGGGTAAGAAAATTATCGACGCCCTGGTTGACCTGCCCTTTGCCCTGCCGACGGCGGTTTCGGGCATTACCCTGACGGCGTTATACGCCCCGAACGGCTGGCTGGGCAAACCCCTGGCCGCCGCCGGAATCAAGGTGGCCTATACCCCCCTTGGTATTGTTATGGCCCTGATCTTTACCAGTCTGCCCTTTGTCGTTCGCAGCGTTCAGCCGGTCCTGGAAGACCTCGACAGGGAGGTCGAAGAGGCCGCTTCGGGCCTCGGGGCGACACGTTGGCAGACATTTACTTTGGTGATCTTCCCGTCTCTGCGCCCGGCGATACTGGCCGGTTTTACCATGGCCTTTGCCCGCTGCCTCGGGGAATACGGTTCGGTTGTATTTATCGCCGGGAACATGCCCATGGTCACCGAGATCGCTCCCCTGTTGATTGTGACAAAACTGGAGCAATATGATTACGCCGGGGCCACGGCCATTGCCGCGGTTATGCTGGCGATTTCCTTTGTTTTTTTACTGGCCATAAATTTATTGCAGAGGCAAAGCAGGCGTTATGAGCTCTAGTAAACGAACCCTGAATATTCCCGTAAAAACATCCGCGAAAGCAGAGTCAGGGAAAATCTCTTCACCGGGAGGCGGGCGAATTGGCGTCGAAGAGAGTCGTTTCGTGAGAAGGATTTTAATCGGCCTTACCTTGTTGTTTTTTTCGCTTTTTGTTTTTATACCCCTGGGGGCTCTTTTTTTCGAGGCCCTGCGAAAGGGCGTTGACGCCTATGTGGCGGCCATCGTCGACCCGCTATCGCTTGACGCCATCAGGCTGACGCTGCTTGCCGCCGTTGCCGCGGTTTTCTTAAACCTCGTATTCGGGGTCGCCTCGGCATGGGCGATCAGCAAGTTTGATTTTTTCGGGAAAAACGTTCTGATAACCCTGATTGATTTGCCCTTCTCCATTTCGCCGGTCATTTCGGGGTTGATCTTCATATTGATTTTCGGGCGAAGCGGCTGGTTTGGCGGCTTCCTGGAGGAGCATGACCTGCAGGTTCTTTTTGCCCCCCCTGCCATAATTCTGGCGTCAGTTTTTGTCACCTTTCCGTTTATCTCGCGGGAGCTGATACCGCTGATGCAGTCGCAGGGCAGCGACGAGGAAGAGGCCGCGGTATCGCTCGGGGCCGGCGGCTGGACGACCTTTTTCAAGATTACCCTGCCGAATATCCGGTGGGGGCTTCTTTACGGGGTGCTTCTGTGCAATGCCCGGGCCATGGGAGAATTCGGCGCGGTCTCGGTTGTTTCGGGCCATATCCGGGGGCTTACCAATACGCTGCCGCTTCATGTCGAAATTCTTTATAACGAGTATAATTTCCAGGCGGCCTTTGCGGTAGCCTCGCTGCTGACATTTTTGTCTTTATTAACCCTGGTCGCAAAAAATCTGGTGAGTTTTTTACAGAAAAAACAGGAAGATGTTTCCGACAATTCCCCGGGAGGAAATACGTGAGTATTGAAATACAAAATGTTTCTAAAAATTTTGGCGTGATGCCGGTGCTGAAAAGCGTTTCTTTAAAGGTCGAAAGCGGGGAGTTGCTGGCCCTTCTTGGCCCTTCGGGCTCCGGCAAAACGACCCTGCTGCGGGTAATTTCGGGTATTGAAGAGCCCGACTCCGGGTCGATTTATTTTCAGGGCCAGGATGCGACCCGGCATTCGGTGAAAGAGAGAAAGGTCGGTTTTGTTTTTCAGCACTATGCCCTGTTTCGTCATATGAATGTCTTTGAAAATATCGCCTTCGGACTCAAGGTGATACCCCGGAAGTTTCGTCCCCAAAAAGACGAGATCAACAACCGCGTAAAAGACCTGCTTCGCCTGATCCAGCTTGAAAAATTTGCCGACCGGTATCCGTCGCAATTGTCTGGCGGCCAACGTCAGAGGGTCGCCCTGGCCCGGGCCCTGGCTGTCGAGCCAAAAATACTTTTGCTGGACGAACCCTTTGGCGCGCTCGACGCCATGGTTCGCCGGGAGCTTCGAAAGTGGCTGCGTCACCTTCACGACGAGTTGAACATAACCAGCGTTTTTGTCACCCACGACCAGGAAGAAGCCTTTGAAGTTTCCGACCGGGTTGTGATCATGAACGACGGCAACATCGAGCAGGTCGGTTCGCCCGAAGAGGTTTACCGAAACCCGAGAAATCCCTTTGTGTATAATTTTATCGGCCAGGTAAACCGCATTGACGGCGAAATTCACCGGGGAAATTTTATATCGCGTAACGTTGAAATCCCGATTAAAGATATGCCGGCCCATGTTTACTCCCTCCCCCTTTTTGAATATTCCACCGGCGAAGAAGAGAGCGGCAGCGATAAAAAATTAGACAAGGCCACGGCGAAAAAACTCGAAAGTTCACAAGCCACGGTCTTTGTTCGTCCCCATGACGTCGGCGTTTTGCCGCGGCGGCATGACAAGACCGATATGGAGGCCGTAATTGTCGACCGCCGGGCCATCGGTTATTTTATTCAACTGGAGCTGTTGTTATCGGGTTCGCAGACCTTCATCGAAGCCATGCTCCCTCTTTCAGAAGATTCTGGAGCGTTACGAAAAGGAGAAACCGTTTTCGTGAAATTTTCAAACGTTAAAATATTTCTGGGCAGGTGATTTTTTTGAAAATAAATTTGAAATATTTTTAAAAACAATAATTCCCAGCTTGATACATAAATATGTCACAGGTAAATTGACCGATAAAAGCAAAGCTTCATAAAAATGAATGGTACGATTTCAATTATAAATCATTAAAATGCTCTCTATTTAAAAAGAATTCCTGTAATCAGTATTAATATTTAGCTTTAATCTCTCGCAATGGATGGCGAGAGATTACAATAGAATGTAAAATATTTTTACATGTCAAACCGATAAAGTAAAATCATTTTGGGTAACCCGGGGGCACGCGAAGTCGCACAGAGTTTGACCTCTTGGTCAAACTCTGTAAATCAATAATCAGAAGAATATTAATCTTGAACTTTGGTTTTATTCGGTTTTTGAATAATTTTAGAATTTGTTACAAATATTAATCCATTTTTTAATGGATTTGCTTCTGGAGTATTAGTTGTAGTCTTCTGTTGCCCCTGATTATTATTTTGGTTGTTATTATTAACACCCGTATTTTATATAGACAGATTCTTGCTAAATTTTATCATGGTCTATGGGTAATCCAGCAGGAGTCAAAAGAGATTTTCCAAAAATGGAGAAACGGAGATTGGCGGCGGTCAAA
>Ga0224510_10000227_pt1 | contig 47855 bp, 46 predicted proteins | sample SF_May12_sed_USG_FD_170161 | JGI IMG/M metagenome (GOLD analysis project Ga0224510, IMG submission 170161) | Sediment microbial communities from San Francisco Bay, California, United States - SF_May12_sed_USGS_4_1 | ecosystem: Environmental > Aquatic > Marine > Sediment | place: USA: California... | reverse complement strand
ATCTGCCTGTCGACGCCCTGCGCGGGCCTGAACGACTGGCGCACGATGCTGGTCGGTAGCCTGAACTCGGGCGGACGCGGCTTCTACGCGCTCGATATCACCAATCCGCTCAAGCCGCGCGCGATGTGGGAGTTCAGGGTGCGCCTGCCGAGCATCACCGCATGCGCGGCGACGGAAGCCGACGCCGTCGGCGCCACCGACGACTGCGACCTCGGCCTGTCGTACGGCAACCCGGTGATCACCAAGCTCGAGTCGACCGGCCAGTGGGTGGTGATCTTCACCTCCGGCCTGAACAACACGGGCCTGGAGCCGCTGACCACCAACCGCATGGGCGACGGCAAGGGCTATCTGTACGTGCTCGACGCCGTGAGCGGCCGGATCCTGCACAAGATCCCGACCGGCGTCGGCGATCCGGGCACGGCCGGCGCGAGCTACGCCGACGCGGATCCGAGCGGCCTGGCGAAGATCAACAACTGGGTCGACAACTCGAGCGTAGACAACATTACGCTCGCGGTGTACGGCGGCGACATGAAGGGCAACCTGTGGCGCTTCGACCTGGACAGCGCCAGCAGCACGTACCTCAAGGCGGTCAAGGTCGCGGAGCTGAAGGACAGCGGCGGCAACGCGCAGCCGGTCACCACCAAGCCGGAGCTCGGCCTGATCCAGAACCGGCGCGTGGTGTTCGTCGGCACCGGCCGCTTCCTCGGCATCTCCGACAAGTCCGACGCGAGCGAGCAGACCGTCTACGCCATCGCCGACGACCTGGTGGGCAACGTCACGGTCACCGACCGCACGCCGCTCACCGAGCAGGTCATCAAGACGGTGGACTCGACGACGCGCACCATCGACACGCCGAAGAGCGTGGACTGGTCCAATCTCTCTGTGCGCGGCTGGTATGTCGAGCTCCCAGACACTGGCGAGCGCGTCAGCGTCGACATCCAGCTGCAGCTCGGCTCGCTGGTCGTGCCGTCGAACGTGCCCTCGACCGACTCGTGCGTGGCCGGCGGCACGGGCTGGATCAACGTGTTCGACTTCAAGACCGGCAGCTTCGTCGCCGGCGCGACGGCGGATGCGGTCAGCCAGAAGGTGACGGGCTCGGTGGTGGTCGGCATCAACGTGATCCAGCTGCCGGGCGGCAAGGTCGTCACGGTGGTGACCACGGCCGACAACCAGCAACGCGCGGTGGAAACGCCGATCGCGCCCACCAGCTTCCAGGGCCGGCGCGTGGGCTGGCGCGAGCTGAACGCCGACCAGTGAGCGGCGCCGCCTTCCTTCTGCGGGCGGGCGCCCTCGCCCTGCTCCTGTCGGCGGGGACGGCGCAGGCGGCGGCCACGCACTACTGGCCGCCGCGCCAGCTCGACGTGCGGCCGCAAATCAGGACGCACGTCATGCCCGAGTACCCGAAGGACCTGCCCTCGGGCGTACGCGGGCGCGTCGTGCTCGACGTGTTCGTGTCGCTCGCGGGCAAGGTGGACCGGGTCAGCGTCGTGCGCGCCGAGCCCGTGGGGCGCTTCGAGCAATCCGCCGTGAAGGCGTTCTCGGCCGCGCGCTACACGCCCGGCATGCGCAAGGGCAAGCCGGCGCCGAGCCGGCTGCGCATCGAGGTGACGTTCGGCGACTAGGGTGGGCGCTAGCGCCGCGCCAGCTCACGCGGCAGCGTGAACACCACCCGCTCGGTGATGCCGTCGAGCTGCCGCACGCCGGCGACGCCGAGCGCCTTGAGGCGCGCCACGACTTCCTGCACCAGCACTTCCGGGGCCGAGGCGCCCGCCGTGACGCCCACGCGCGTGCAGCCGGCAATCCACTCCGGGCGCAGGTCCGCGGCGCTGTCCACCATGTAGGCCGCGGCGCCCATCTTGTGCGCCACTTCGCGCAGCCGGTTCGAGTTGGAGCTGTTGGGCGAGCCTACGACGATCACCACCTCGCACTGCGGGGCCATGAACTTGACCGCGTCCTGGCGGTTCTGCGTGGCGTAGCAGATGTCGTCGCGCTTCGGCCCGCAGATCCGCGGAAAGCGCAGCTTCAGGGCGGCGACGATCGCCTGCGCGTCGTCCACCGACAGCGTGGTCTGCGTGACATAGGCGAGCTTCGCGTCCGGCGCGAGCGCGAGCTGCGCGACGTCCTCGACCGTCTCCACGAGGTGCATGCGGTCGGACGACTGGCCCATGGTGCCCTCCGCCTCGGGGTGGCCGCGATGGCCGATCATCACGATGTCGAAGCCCTCGCGCAGCATCTTCGCCACCTCGACGTGCACCTTGGTCACCAGCGGGCACGTGGCGTCGAACACTTTCAGGCCGCGCCGCTCGGCCTCGGCACGCACCGCCCTGGAGACGCCGTGCGCGCTGAAGATCACCGTGGCGCCCGCGGGCACTTGGTGCAGCTCGTCCACGAACACCGCGCCCTTGGCGCGCAGGTCTTCGACCACGAAGCGGTTATGGACGATCTCGTGGCGCACGTAGATCGGCGCGCCGTACTGCTCGAGCGCGCGCTCGACGATGTCGATGGCGCGCTCCACCCCGGCGCAGAAGCCGCGCGGATTAGCGAGCAGCACTTCCATGGCCGCCATTCTAGTCCTTGCGCAGGAAGCCCTCGACGATCACCAGCGCCGCGCCCACCGTGATCGCCGAGTCGGCGACGTTGAACGCCGGCCAGTGCCAGCCGAACGCGTGGAAGTCGAGAAAGTCGGCGACCGCGCCCCAGGCCAGGCGATCCCACAGGTTGCCCAGCGCGCCGCCGAGGATCAGCGCGAGCCCGGCGCACAGCAGCCGCTGGCGCGCATGCCGCAGCAGCAGCCAGCTCACCACGCCGGCGGCGACCAGCGCCACCGCGACGAAGAACGGCGTCTGCCAGCCGGGCGCGCCGGCGAGGAAGCTGAACGCCGCGCCGCGGTTGAAGACCAGCACGAGGTTGAAGAAGCTCGTGACCTCGACGCTCTCGCCGGGCCGCAGCCAGCCGAGCATCAGCCACTTGGCGAGCCGGTCGGCCGCGACGACGGCGCCGGCCGCCGCGAACCAGGGCCACGCGCTACGCATGCGTGCGCGGCTCACCCGGGCCGTCCAGGTTGCTGCGGCAGCGGCCGCACAGGCCGGCCGCGTCGACATCGGCGCGGTAATGCCAGCAGCGCTCGCACTTCGCGTGCGCGCTCGGCGTGACGTGCACCTCGACCTCGGCACCCTCGGCGCGGTGCACGGTCGCGCGCGAGGTGAGGAAAACGAAGCGCAGATCCTCGCCCAGCCGCGCCAGCGCCGCGTGGGTGCGGCCGCCGGCGCGCACGTCGAGCTCCGCCGCGAGCGAGGAACCGACCTGCTTCGCCTCGCGCCTCTCCTCCACTTTCTTCGCGGCAATCTCGCGCACGCGGCGCACCTCCTGCCAGTCCTCGAGCACGTCGGGCGCCAGCCCGTGACCGGGAATCGGGTGATAGACCTCCTCGAAAACGCTCCTGTCCTCGCTGCCGGCCATCACCTGCCAGGCCTCCTCGGCCGTGAAGCTGAGGACCGGCGCCATCAAGCGCACGAGGCATTGCGCCAGGTGCCAGAGCACGGTCTGCGCCGAGCGGCGCGCTGCCGAATTCGCGCCGCAGGTGTAGAGGCGGTCCTTGAGGATGTCGAGATAGAACGCGCCGAGCTCCTCCGAGCAGAAGGTCTGCAGCTTCTGCGCGACGAGGTGGAACTGGTAGGCCTCGTAGTCCGCCGCAACCGAGTCCTGCAGGCGCGCGGCGAGCGCCAGCGCGAAGCGGTCGATCTCGACCATCTGCGCCACGGGCACCGCATGTTGCGCAGCGTCGAAGTCGGAGATGTTGGCGAGCAGGAACCTCAGTGTGTTGCGGATGCGCCGGTAGCCCTCGACCACGCGCTTCAGGATCTCGTTCGAGATCGACAGCTCGCCCGAGTAGTCGGTCGAGGCGACCCACAGGCGCAGGATCTCGGCGCCGAGCGTGCTCGACACTTCCTGGGGCGCAACGGTGTTGCCCCTGGACTTCGACATCTTGCGGCCCTCGCCGTCCACGACGAAGCCGTGCGTGAGCAGCGACCGGTAGGGCGGCACGCCGTTCAGCATGCAGGATACGAGAAGCGAGGAATGGAACCAGCCGCGGTGCTGGTCCGAGCCCTCGAGATACATGTCCGCCGGGAAACCGAGCTCGGCATGCGAGCCGCGCAGCACGGTCTGGTGCGTCGAGCCCGAGTCGAACCAGACGTCCAGCGTGTCGCGGCTCTTGTCGTACATCGCGGCCTCGGGCCCGAGCAGTTCCTCCGCCTTCAGCGTGTGCCAAGCCTCGATGCCGGCCCTCTCGACCCGCAGCGCCACCGCTTCGAGCAGCTCGGGGGTGCGCGGATGCAGCGCGCCGGTTTCCTTGTGCAGAAAGAAGGGCATCGGCACGCCCCACTGACGCTGGCGCGACAGCGTCCAGTCCGGCCGGTTGGCGATCATGCCCTGCAGCCGCGCCTGGCCCCAGGAAGGGAAGAACTCGGTCTTCGCGATGCCGCCCAGCGCCACGCTGCGCAGACTTTCGCCCTTCACGGGATTGTCCATCGCGGCGAACCACTGCGTGGTCGCGCGCAGGATCACCGGCGTCTTGTGGCGCCAGCAGTGCATGTAGCTGTGCGTGTAGTTCTCCCGGGCGAGCAGCATGCCGCGCTCGGCGAGCGCCTTCACGACCTTGCCGTTCGCCTCCCAGATGGACTCGCCGCCAAAGAGCGGCAGCGAGGGCGCGAACTTGCCGTCGCCCATGACCGGCGTGAGGATCTCGGAATCCTTCATGCCGTAGCGGCGGCAGGAGTCGAAGTCCTCGACGCCGTAGGCCGGCGCCGAATGCACGATGCCCGTGCCGGTGTCCAGCGTCACGTACTCGCCGAGATAGATCGGCGCCTCGCGATCGTAGAACGGGTGCTTGAAGCGCAAATTCTCGAGCGCCCTGCCCTGGCACGAGGCGAGCGTGGTGCCCGCGACCTTGTAGCGCGCCAGGCACGCCGCCTGCAGATCCGCGGCGAGGATCAACAGGCCCTTTTCCGTGTCCACCAGGTGGTACGTGAACTCCGGATGGACGTTGAGCGCCTGGTTGGCGGGCAGCGTCCAGGGCGTCGTGGTCCAGATCACTGCGTAGCCGGGCCTGGCCGGCAGCTGCGCGAGACCGAACGCCTGCGCCACCTTCGCGGGATCGGCGAACGGAAAAGCCACGTCGATCGCCGGATCCTTGCGGTCCTCGTACTCGACTTCCGCCTCGGCGAGCGCCGAGCCGCAGTCGAAGCACCAGTTGACGGGCTTGAGGCCCCGATAGACGTAGCCCTTCTCGAGCAGCCTGCCGAGGACGCGGATCTCGTCGGCCTCGTTGCGCGGCGCCATCGTCTGGTACGGGTTGTCCCACTCGCCCAGCACGCCCAGCCGCCGGAAATCCGCCTTCTGCCGCTCGATCTGCTCGGCGGCGTAGGCGCGGCACAGGCGCAGCGTCTCCGCGGTGGGCAGGTTCCGGCCGTACTGCTTCTCGATCTGCACCTCGATCGGCATGCCGTGGCAGTCCCAGCCCGGCACGTAGGGCGCGTCGAAGCCCGCGAGCGACTTCGACTTCACCACCATGTCCTTGAGGATCTTGTTCACTGCCGTGCCGATGTGGATGTCGCCGTTGGCGTAGGGTGGGCCGTCGTGCAGCACGAACTTCTTCAGGCGCGCGGCGGCGACCTGGCGCAGGCGCCGGTAGACACCCTTGTCCAGCCATTGCTTCACCCATTGCGGCTCGCGCCTGGCGAGGTCGCCGCGCATCGGGAACGGCGTGTCGGGAAGGTTCAGCGTCTTCTTGTAGTCAGGCATTCGTCTTCTTCGAAAAGTAGTTTCTGGCCTGCGCCGCGTCGCCGGCGATCGCCGCGCGCAGAGCCGGCACATCGTCGTACTTGCGCTCGTCGCGCAACTTCTGCAGAAAGCGCACGTGCAGGTGCCTCCGGTAGAGGTCCCCGGCGTAGTCCAGCAGGTGCGCCTCGAGCAGCGGTGCCGCGGTGGGATTCACCGTCGGGCGCCGGCCCACGCTCGCCACCCCGGGCCGCCACTGCGTCTCGCCTTCGAGCTGACATTCGACCACGAAGATGCCCGCCAGCGCCGGACGCCTGCGCAGTACGACATTGGCGGTCGGAAAGCCCAGCTCGCGCCCGAGCTTCTCGCCGTGCGCCACCCGCCCGCTCATGGCAAAGGGCCTGCCGAGCAGCCGCTGCGCGGCCGCGAGGTCGCCCGCGGCCAGCGCCGCGCGCACCGCGGAGCTGGAGACGCGCTCGCCCTGCAGCGCGACCTCCGGCATCGCCTCCAGCTCGAAGTCGTGAACGCCGGCCAGGCGCTCGAGCAGCGCATAGTCGCCGGCGCGCCTTGCGCCGAAGCGGAAGTCCCGCCCCACCAGAAGCCAGGCGGCACGCAGGTCGTGCGCCACGAGGTCCTCGACGAAGCGCTCGGCTGCGAGCGCGGCCAGCCGCGCGTCGAAGCGCGCCACATGCACCCGGCTCACCCCGGCCGCGGCCATCAGCTCCAGCTTGTCGCGCAGGCGCGTGAGCCGCGCCGGCGCCGTGGCCGGCGTGAAGAATTCGCGCGGATGCGGCTCGAAGGTGAGCACGCAGGCAGGCAGCCGCAGCGCGCGGGCGCGCGCCACGGTGCGCTCAAGCATCGCCTGATGGCCGCGGTGCACGCCGTCGAAATTGCCGATGGTAAGCGCCAGACGGCTGCTCCCCGGCGTAATGGACCCGTGCGTGACCCGCATCAGCGCGTGTGTAAAATGCTGAATTATAGTGGCTTTCAGGGAGGCGGCGATGCAGACCCTCGAGCAGCAGATGGGCTTCTACGCGGCGTACCACCAGGATGCGCGCAACAAGGCGACGCACTTCGTCGGCGTGCCGATGATCGTCTTCGGCCTGTTCATCGCGCTGGGCTGGGCGCGCATCGAGGCCGGCGGCGTGCCGCTCACCGCGGCGATGCTGCTCGCCGCCGTGGTGCTCGCCTGGTATTTCGTGCTCGACGTGCCGCTGGCGCTCGCCATGCTGGCGATCAACGGTGTGCTGCTGTACCTCGCCGACCTCGTGTCCCGTCAGCCTGTGAGTAGCGGCCTGGTCTGGTTCCTGGTCTTCTTCGGCGGCGGCTGGGTGATCCAGCTGATCGGGCACGTGTGGGAAGGGCGCAAGCCCGCGCTGGTGGACAACCTGTTCCAGATCTTCGTGGCGCCCATCTTCCTCGCGGCGGAGGTGTTCTTCGCGCTGGGCTACAAGCCCGCGCTGCACGCGGCGGTGCAAGAGCGCGCCCGCGAGCTTCGCGCCGCGGCCGGCATCGCCGCGCGGACCGCCACCGCCTAGGGCGTCAGTTCAGCCGGGCGCAGCGCGCGGAGAGCTCGATCATCAGAGCGCGCACGTCGTCGATGTCGGACGCTTCCGGCTCGAGCGCGGCGTAAGCCTGCAGATCCTTGAGCGCGGCGCGGTAGCACTCCAGCCGCTGGTACAGCATTCCGCGCTCGCGCAGGCTGCCATGCGCCTCCGGCGCGACGATCAGCATGCGGTTCAGCACGTCGAGCAGGCGTTGCGGCTTGTCGGCCTCGCGGTAGATGGCCTTGAGGTTGCGCAGCAGCCGCGCGAGGATCTGCCGTTTGCCGGCCGGCTCGAGGAACGGATCGAGCGGCAGTTCCGTCACCGGCACTCCGCCCGCCTGCCCTTCCGGGATGACCCGCAGCAGCCGCGCGCGCAGGTCGGCCTCCGACTGTGCCTCGCCGCCCGAGAACGGATCGAGCACCAGCATGGCGCCAGGCAGGCTCAGTCGCACCAGGAAATGTCCCGGGAAGGACACGCCCTCCAGCGCGAGGCCGATGCGCCGGCCGATCTCCAGGTACAGCACGGAGAGCGTGATAGGGATGCCGGTGCGCCGATCCAGCACCTCGTTGAGATAGCTGTTGCGCGGGTCGTAGTAGTGATCGGCGTTGCCGGCAAAGCCGAGCTCGTCGAACAGCAACCGGTTGAGCGCTATGACGCGGCTTTCCGCGGGTTCGCCGGGCGCCAGCCGCCCGCGCAGGCGCGCGGCGAAGCGTTCGATCTCGCCGAGGTAGCCGTCGACGTCCAGGCCCGGATAGGCGTCCGCGGCGATCAGCAGGCAGGCACGCGCCAGGTCGATCTCGGCCTCCTCGCGCGCCAGCAGCTCGGCAAAGCGGTCCGGGGACCCGGTCACGACGGCTCCCGGCGCACGAAATCGCGCCAGCGGAAGCCCAGCAGCAGCAGGACCAGGGCATAGCCGGCGACCCCGGCGAGCACCAGGCCGGCGATCGCCGGCACCTTGTGTTGCCACGGCGCTTCCAGCCACCAGCCGGCCGGGCCCATCGCGAAGTGGAGCAGCACCGACATCGCGGCCACGGCGGCCGCGGTCTTCGCCGCGAACGCGCCCCAGCCCGGCTGTGGCTGGTAGATCCCGGTGCGGCGCAGCGTGCGATAGAGCAGCGCGGCGTTCAGGCAGGCGCCCAGGCCGAGCGCCAGCGCCAGCCCGGCGTGCTGCAGCGGCACGATGAACGCGAGGTTCATGAGCTGCGTGGCGGCGAGCGTCAGTACGCCGATCTTGACCGGCGTGACGACGTTCTGGCGCGCGTAGAAGCCGGGGGCGAGGATCTTCACCAGGATCATGCCGACCAGCCCCACGCTGTAGGCGACGAGCGCGCGGCGCGTCATCCACACGTCGTCGGCGCCGAACTGGCCGTAGTGAAAGAGCGTGGTGACCAGCGGCACGGCGAGCACCGCCAGGGCCGCCGCGGCCGGCAGCGCGAGCAGCAGCGTGACGCGCAGGCCCCAGTCGAGCAGGCGCGCGTACTCCCCGGCCTCGCCGCTCGCGTGGTGGCGCGACAGGCTCGGCAGCAGGATCGTGCCCACGGCCACGCCGAGCACGCCGGCCGGGAACTCCATCAGCCGGTCGGCGTAGTACAGCCAGGACACGCTGCCGGCGACGAGGAACGAGGCAAAGATCGTGTTGATGAGCAGCGACAGCTGGCTCACCGAGACGCCGAACAGCGCCGGCCCCATGAGCTTGAGCACGCGGCGCATGCCGGCATGGCGGAAGTCGACCCGCCAGCGCGGGAGCAGGCCGAGGCGCGCGAGGAACGGCAGCTGCAGCGCGAGCTGCAACGCGCCGCCCACGGACACCGCCCAGGCGAGCGCCAGCACGGGCGGGTCGAAGCGTCCGGCGAAGAACGCCGCGGCAACGATGAACGACACGTTGAGCAGCACCGGGGTGAAGGCCGGCACCGCGAAGCGGCTCCAGGTGTTGAGCACGCCGGCGGCGAGCGCCACGAGGGAAATGAACAGGATGTACGGAAAGGTGATGCGCAGCATCTGCACCGTGAGGTCGAACTGCTCGGGCCGGGCGTGAAACCAGCCGGGCGCGAACAGGTAGCCCACCAGGGGCGCAGCCAGCATGCCGGCCGCGGTCACCAGAACGAGGGCCAGGAATAGCGTCGTGGCGATGACGTCGACCAGCGCACGGGTCTCCTCGGGGGCCTGGCGGTTGCGGTACTCGGACAGGATCGGCACGAAGGCCTGGGAAAAGGCGCCCTCGGCGAACATGCGCCGCAGCAGGTTCGGGATGCGGAAGGCCACGAAGAAGGCGTCGGTGGCCAGGCCCGCGCCGAACAGGCGCGCGATGAAGAAGTCCCGCGCGTAGCCCAGCACGCGCGACAGGAACGTCAGGCTGCTCACGGTAGCCACGGCCCTGAGCAGATTCATCGCGCGCTTCCGGGCTCGAGGTTCATGCTAGAATTCGCCCCTTTTTTGCCAACGGATCAAGGCCATGGCCAACATCAAATCGTCGCGCAAGTCGGCCCGACAGGCGGTCGTGCGCCGCGCGCACAACTTCACCATGCGCACCGAAGTGCGCACCGCCATCAAGAACGTGAAAAAGGCGATTGCCGGCGGGGACAAGGCCGCCGCGGCGGCCGCGCTGGAGAAGTCGCGCAGCGTCATCGACCGCGTCGCCGCCAAGGGCATCCTGCACCGCAACGCCGCCGCGCGCCAAAAGAGCCGCCTCGCGCAAGCCATCAAGGGCATGCGCTAGCGGCGCCCGGCCGCCGCAACGCTCGACCGCGCCCTGCCGGGCGCGGCGCATTCCTCGCGGTCATGCGGGATTATACTTGCGCCCCCTATGGCGAAGCCCGTCAGCCGCATCCTCGTCATCAACGACGAACAGCTGGTGCTGCGCGAGTTCGTCAAGGGCCTGAACGCCGCCGCGCGCTCGCTCGATAACCCGCTCGGGATCACCTTCGCCGGCGTCACCACCGCCAAGGAAGCGCTGTCCGCCATCGAGTCGGACGGCGACATCCAGGCGGTCCTGGTCGACGACACGCTCTACACGCTGGCCAAGCACAACGGCCACGGCGCCAGCCGTCCAGACCGGCGGCTGCAGGTCAGCGCGCTGGAGCTCGTGCAGCGCATCACCCGCTTCCGGCCCGAGCTGTCGGTCTACATCCTGATCGCGCAGGAAAAGGAAGACGACGTGGTGGATGCGCTGTTCACCGAGTCGGTGGACGGCTACTTCTACCGCGAGGAGCGCGACTACCGCGGCATCTACCGCATCCTCAACGCGCAGATCCAGGAGAAGGCGCGCACGCCCTTCACCGACCAGCTGAAGAACTACGTGTGGATGGCGAAGGACCAGTGGCACACGCCGGGGCACTCCTCGGGCGAATCCCTGCGCGGCAGCCCGTGGGTCAACGACTTCTACGAGTTCATGGGCGAGCACGTGTTCGACGCCGACCTGTCGGTGTCCGTGCCGATGCTCGACTCGCTGATGGAGCCGCGCGGCGTGATCGCCGAGGCGCAGCACATGGCGGCGCAGGCCTTCGGCGCGCGACGCACGTTCTTCGCCACCAACGGCACCTCGACCGCCAACAAGGTGATCTTCCAGACGCTGCTCGCGCCGGGCGAGAAGCTGCTGCTGGACCGCAACTGCCACAAGAGCGTGCATCACGGGGTGGTGCTCTCGGGCGCGCACCCGATCTACCTCGACTCCGCGCTCAACCGCAAGTACGGCCTGTACGGGCCGGTACCGAAGAAGACGCTGCTGCAGGCGATCCGGCGGCACCCGGATGCGGAAGCGCTGATCCTCACCTCGTGCACCTACGACGGCCTGCGCTACGACCTGCAGCCCATCATTCAGGCGGCGCACGCGCACAGCATCAAGGTGATCATCGACGAGGCCTGGTACGGCTTCGCGCGCTTCCACCCCGAGTTCCGGCCCACCGCGCTGGAAGCCGGCGCCGACTACGCCACGCAGTCCACGCACAAGGTGCTGTCGGCCTTCTCGCAGGCCTCGATGATCCACGTCAACGACCCGGACTTCCGCGAGCACCTGTTCCGCGAGAACTTCAACATGCACACCTCCACGAGCCCGCAGTACGGGCTGATCGCGAGCCTCGACGTGGCGAGGAAGCAGGCGGTCATGGAGGGCTACAAGCTGCTGTCGCGCACGCTCGTGCTGGCGCGCGAGCTGCGCCAGCAGATCAACTCGACGGGCGTGTTCCGCAGCCTGGAGCTCGAGGACCTGCTGCCCGAGGAGCTGCGGCACGACGGCATCCGGCTCGACCCGACCAAGGTCACCGTCGACATCTCCGGCTGCGGCTACACCGTGGACGACCTGCAGAAAGTGCTGTTCGAGCGCTTCAACATCCAGACCGAGAAGAGCACCTTCAATACGCTGACCCTGCTGCTGACGATCGGCACGACGCGCTCCAAGGTCTCGCGGCTGTATGACGCCCTGATGCGCATCGCGCGCGAGAAGCGCGCGCCGCGGCGCCTGGTGCGCACGCCCGAGATCCCGGCGTTCACGCGGCTGCGCTTCCTGCCGCGCGACGCCTACTACTGCGGCGGCGAGCTGGTGCCGGTGTTCGACGACAAGGAGCGGGTGAACCGCGCGCTCGCCGGGCGCGTGTGCGCCGACCAGGTCGTGCCCTACCCGCCCGGCATCCCGGTGCTGGTGCCCGGCCAGGCGATCACGCGCGAGATCCCGGAATACCTCGCCGGCCTGCTGCGCTCGCAGAAGCGCATGGAAATGCACGGCGTGGTGTACGAGGGCTACCAGCCCTGCGTGCGCGTGCTCACCGCCCAGGAGGAGAAGAAGCTGCGGCCTCTGCCGTGAGCGGGCGCAGCACGCAGTCGAGCACGGCGCCGCGCCGCACCTCCAGGCTCTCATAGCTGAGCTCGCCGCTCGTCGAGGATTCCGGCAGCAGCTCGACCGCGCCGGCCTCGGTGACGCTGCCCTCGATCCGGCCTTGCGAGCGCAGGTCGACGGCGGCCACCGAGCCGACGATCCTGCCCTCCCTGCCGAGCGCCAGTGTCGCCGGCGCTTCGCCGCTGCCGCGCACCTCGCCCTGGACGCTGCCCTCGACCAGCAGCGCGCCGCTGAACTGCACGCGCCCCTCGACGCGCGTGCCGCGGCCGATGATGGTCGCCGGGGAACGGGCGTCCACGCTCACGAGGCCGCCCTGCGGCGAAACGCCCTGCGGATCGTCTCGATCGCGTGCTCGATGTCTTCGTCGGTCATGCGCAAGTAGTCTTCCTGTGCGGCCGCGTCCTGCGGGGTCTCGCCGCCCTCCGGCGCCCCGGGATAGACGCTGCGGAAGGCGACGCGGATGCGCGCGATGGCGCGCTCGATATCGGCGTCGCTCATACGCAGGAACTCCTCGTCGTTGCCCGCGGCGCTCGCCCCAGCCGGCGCGGGTGCGCGCGGGTACACGCGGCGATACGCATCGCCAATGCGCGCGACCTCGCGCGCCACGTCTTCGTCGCTCATGCGCAGATACTCCTCCTGCGGCCCCGCCTCGCCCGCGCCGAGGTCGAAATCGAGCACCTCGCGGCCGCGCTGGCGAAGGGCACGCCGCAGCTCCTCGATGGCGCTGCGCACGTCGCTGTCCGGCACGTGCGGGAATGCCCACGTCTCGCGCGTGGTGTCGGCTGCCTCGGCGAGCGGCGCGGGCGCCGCCGCCGGCCCCGCGGACGGCACCGGCGCTTCGTCCCAGCGCAGGGCGATCGCCGACACGTTGTCCCCGTGCCGTCCGCCGATGCGCTCCGCGCGCGTCACGAGGCTCTCCAGCGCCGCGTCGAGGTCCGCGCCGGGCAGCTCCGCGAGCAGCTCCTCCTGCGCGAGCGCGCCCCACAGCCCGTCGGAACAAAGGAGCAGCAGGTCGCCGCGCTCGAGCTCGGCCGAGGACGCGGGCACGATGCGCGGCGCCACGGGCCCGCCGAGGCACTGCAGCAGCACGTTGCGCTCGGGATGCACGTGCACATCCTGCTCGCCGATCCTGCCCTCGTCGAGGAGCTTCTGCACACGCGTGTGGTCCTTGGTGCGTGCGCGCACCCGGCCGCCGCGGATCAGGTAGAAGCGCGAATCGCCCACGTGCAGCCAGAACACGCGCGCGCTCTGCACCACGCAGGCCGCCACCGTCGTGCGCGGCACCTCGTCCAGCCCGCGCGCCCGCGCCGCGCGCCCGAGCAGCGCGTGCGCGCTGGCGATGCGCCGCGTCAAGAACAGGTCTGGATCGGCGAGCCGCGGCTGGGCCGCGCGCTCGAACTCGGCGCCCAGATGCTCCACCACCAGCTGCGCCGCGACGTCGCCGTTGGCGTGGCCGCCCATGCCGTCGGCCACGACGAGCAACGTGCTCTCCGGCGTGCGCCACACGCCCAGGCGGTCCTGGTTGTAGTGGCGCCCCCCGACGCGCGACTTGTAGGCGATCGCGCTGCTCACGCCGCTCCTTGCGCGGCGCCCGGCGCGCGCTCGCCGAGCAGGACCTTCTGCAGCTCGAACACGCTCTGCGGGCGGGCCACGGGGTCGAGGCGCAGGCACCAGTCCACCGTCTCGAGCAGCTCCTCGGAGTAGCGGCCGGCGAGCGCCTTGCGCGCGGGCGCCAGGCGGTCCTTCTTCTGCCGCTCGGCGGCGTCGGGCGGCGGCTGCGCCGTCAGGCACGAATAGAGGGTCGCGCCGATGCCGTAGATGTCGCTCCAGGGCCCGAGCCGGGTGCGGTCGTGATGGCGCTCGGGCGGCGCAAATCCCGGGGTGAAGAGCGGCGGCAGCGCCGGCGCGTCGGCTTCCAGCACCACGCGCGCGGCGCCGAAATCGAGCAGCAGCGGCGAGCCGTCGCTGCGCAGATAGATGTTGCCCGGCTTGATGTCCAGGTGCAGGAGCCGGCGTGCGTGCACCTCGCGCAGGCCGTCGAGCAATTCGAGGAAGGTCTGGCGCACCCAGAGCTCGGCGGGCGGCTTCTTCTGCGCGAGGATGCGGTCCTTGAGCGTGCCGCCGCGTTCGTGGGACATCACCATGTAGGCGGTGTCGTGCGCGCTGAAGAAATCCAGCACGCGCACCACGTTCGGGTGCGACAGGCGCGACAGCGCCCGCGCCTCCTCGTAGAAGCACTTCAGCCCATGGCGGTAGGCGTCGGCAGTCGCGGCCGGCACGGTCGGCGCCTGCGCGCCGCGCTGGCGCGTCGCGAGGGAAGCGGGCAGGTACTCCTTGATGGCGACGTCGGCACCGCCCGCGTCCCGCGCCAGGTACACGAGGGAAAACCCGCCGGAGGCGAGCACGCGCTGCAGCGTGTAGCTGCCGAGCGGCTGGCCCAGCGCAAGCGGCTCCCGGGTAGCGCCGCGCCCCTGCTTCGAGCTCGGGAAGATCCCCATCAGGCGTCCGGCTGTCTGCGCGGCGCGACCACGCGGTTCCCGATCAGCCGCGCCGGAAATACAGCTCTTCGATCAGGGCGAGCGCTGCGCCCGCCGATGCCGGGCGCTGGCCGGGATCCTTGGCGAGCAGTGCGTCGATGAGCGGCTGGAACTCGTCCTGCGCCCGCGGCAGCGGCGGCGGCGCGTCGTGCAGGTGGCGCTGCATCAGCTCGGCCGGCGTGTCGGCCTCGAACGGCGGGCGCTTGGCGAGGATCTGGTAGAGCAGCACGCCGGCGCTGTACAGGTCCGAGCGCGCGTCCACGGGCTTGCCGGCGATCATCTCCGGGCTCATGTAGTTGGGCGTGCCGAGCAGCGTGCCCTGCTGGGTGATGCTGGGCTCGCCGACGATGCGCGCGATGCCGAAGTCGACCATCGCCAGGCCGCCGTCGTCGCGGAACATGACGTTGTGCGGCTTGAGGTCGCGGTGCACCACGTCGGCCGCGTGCACGTCGCTCAGTGCGGTGAGCAGCTGGCGGAAGATGGACAGGGTCTTGCCCTGGTTCACGTAGTTCTCGGCGAAGTAGGTGCGCACGTCGCCGCCGCCGATGTACTCCATCAGAATGTAGGCGCTGTTGTCGCTGAAGCCGTAGCTGAAGATGCGCCCCACGTGCCGGCTGCGGATGCGCCCGAAGATCTCGTACTCGCGCAGGAAGCGGGTGAGGAAGTCGGAGTCGTGGATCAGCTCCTCGCGCAGCACCTTGGCGGCTATCGGCGTCCCGCCGCCCTCGGGCGCCACCAGGTAGACGCGCGACACCGCGCCCTCGCCCAGCGGGCGCACAAGGCGGTAGCCCGCGATGCGCAGGCCCATCTGCGGGTTGCCGCTGGCGATGGCTTGCGTGTCGAGCTGCACCGTTTCGTCGTTCGACTGAAGCCCCTTGGCCGTCATGGCGTCCTGGACGATGCGCCGCAGCTCGTCGCGGTCCAGGCGCTCCTTGGGCAAGTAGTCGTCCGCCCCGGCCTTGATGGCCTGCACCACCACGCTCTCGCTGCCTTCGCCCGTAATCATCACGACCGCCGGGCAATGCTCGCGCGCCTTGAAGCGGCGCAGCCACTCCAGGCCGTTCTCCGTCCCGAGCCGATAGTCGAGCAGCACCAGGTCGTAGGCGCCCAGGTCGAAATCGGCGCCGGGAAAGCCGCCCGCCACGGGGTCGTACATGTCGATCTGCGCCTGCGGCACGGCGAGCTTGAGCATCTCGGCGATCAGCAGCCGGTAGGACTCGTCGTCGTCGATCGCCAGCACGCGCATCGGGTCCCGCTCCGCTCGCGTCAGGACGCGTTTCCGGGTCCGGACTGCAGCCGCCCGGCGATGGACGGAAGCGACAGCACCTCCATGGCAGCGCCGAGCGCGATGGCCTCGCGCGGCATGCCGAACACGACGCAGGTCGCCTCGTCCTGCACGATGGTGCGCCCGCCGGCCTGCTTGATCTCCAGCAGCCCCTCGGCGCCGTCCTTGCCGCCGCCAGTGAGCAACACGCCGGTGGCGCCGGAGCCGACGCGCTTGGCCGCCGAGCGGAACAGGATGTCCACCGACGGCCGGTGCAGGTTGACGGCCTCCGCCTGCGCCAGATGCGCGATGTAGCGCTTCGGCACGTCGGTGCGCCGGATGAGGAAATGGAGGTCGCCCGGGCCGAGGTAGGCGTGCCCGGGCAGGATCGGCTCGCCGTCCTCGGCCTCCTTCACCGTGATCTCGCAGGCCGCATCCAGCCGGCTGGCGAGCGGCTTGGAGAAGTTCTCCGGCATGTGCTGCACGATGAGGATCGGCGGCGAGTCGGCCGGCATGGCCTGCAGGATCTCCTGGATGGCGTGCGTCCCGCCGGTGGACGCGCCGATGAAGATCACCTGCGGCGTGTCCACCGCCTTCTTGCCGGCCGCCTTGCGCCGCGGCGGCACCGGCGTCGGCGGCTTGGGCTCGCGCGCCACCACGCGCGCGCTGGCGGCGGCGCGGATCTTGTAGGCGATCACGTCGCCGTAGTCCTGGCCGGCGGCCGCGCCGGGGCGCGGCTTGGTGACGAAATCCACCGCGCCCATGTCGAGGGCGCGGAACGTGATGTCGGAGCCCGCCTCGGTGTGCGAGGACACCATGATCACCGGCGTGGGCTTCACCTGCATGAGCTGCTGCAGGAAGGTCAGCCCGTCCATGCCCGGCATCTCGACGTCGAGCGTGATGACGTCGGGCTTGAGCTCGCGCACCATGTCGCGGGCGACGAAGGCGTCCGGCGCCATGCCGACGACCTGCATGTCGGGCTGCTCGTTGATCACCGCCTTGAGGACGTTGCGCACGAGCGCGGAATCGTCGACCACCAGAACTCGGATCGTCATCGGGGCTCCTGGCGCGGCATGCGCGGCGGCGGCGCGTCGCTCGCGCCCGGCACGCGCTGGTAGACGGCGTGCGCGACCCGCGTCCAGCGGCGCACGGCGTGCGCGTAGTACTCGGAATGTCCGGCGAACAGCAGTCCGTCGTCGTGCAGCAAGGGCGCGAACTTCTCCAGAACGGCCATCTGCGTGGCCGCATCGAAATAGATCATCACGTTGCGGCAGAAGATCGCCGCGAACGGCCCGCGCCGCGGCCACTCCGGCGCGAGCAGGTTGTGATGCTCGAAGCGTACCATGCGCGTGACCTCGGCCCGCGGGCGCACCTTGCCCTCGTTCGCCCCCGTGCCCTCGAGAAAGAAGCGCCGCAGGCGCGGCAGCGGGATGTCGCTCGCGCTCGCGCGCGGATACTCGGCCGCCTGCGCGCGGCGCAGCACGTCGGTGTCCACGTCGGTCGCCAGCACGCGCACCGGCGCCTCGGGTCCGAGCGTCTCCAGCGCGGTCATGGCGATGCTGTAGGCCTCCTCGCCGGTCGAGCAGCCCGCGCACCAGATTTCCAGCGGCCGCGGCGCGCGCGCCGTGCGCAGCAGGTCGGCGAGGATGTCGAAATGCGCGGCCTCGCGGAAGAAGCGCGTCAGGTTGGTGGTGAGCGCGTTGATGAACTGCTGCTGCGCGACGCCGTCGCCGGCCTCGACGATCTCCAGGAACTCGCGCATGGCGCGCAGCTTGCGGGCGCGCAGCACGCGCGACAGCCGGTTGTACGCCATGTCCATCTTGCCGCCCGACAGCGAGATGCCGGCGAGCGCGTAGGCGAGCTTGCGCACGCGCTGGAAGTCCGCGTCGGTCATCAGGAACTCGCGTTCGGCGCGCAGCGCCGCGGCCGGATCGTCCGCGTCACGTGCGCGTCGCCGGCGCTCGGCGAACACCGGGCCGCTCATACGCGCACCCCGCGCGGACCGGCCGCCGCCAGGCGCTGCGAGATCGACTCGGCGATGCGCTCGAGCGGCAGCACCTCGTGCGCGGCTCCCATCGCGATCGCCTCGCGCGGCATGCCGAACACCACGCAGCTCGCCTCGTCCTGGGCGATGGTCCAGGCGCCGGCCTGGCGCATCTCGAGCAGCGCGCGCGCACCGTCCTTGCCCATGCCGGTGAGCAGCACGCCGATGGCATTCGGGCCGGCGAGCCTGGCCGCCGAGCCGAACAGCACGTCCACCGAAGGGCGGTGCCGGTTGACCGGCTCGTCCTGCGACACGCGCACCAGGTAGTCCGAGCCGCTGCGCGCAATACGCAGGTGGTGGTCCCCGGGCGCCACATAGGCGTGCCCGGGCAGCACCGGCTCGCCGTCCTTTGCCTCGCGCACGGTGACGCGGCAGGACTTGTCCAGGCGCTCGGCATAGCGCTGCGTGAAGCCGGGCGGCATGTGCAAGGTAATCAGCGTGCCCGGGTAGTCCGGCGGAAAGCTCACCAGCAGGTCGCGGATCGCCTCGGTGCCGCCGGTCGAGGCGCCGATGAACACCAGCTTCTCCGTGCCCGTGATGCCGGCGGCGGGCAGCGCCGGCGGCAGGCGCGCCCCGGGCAGCGCGCGGCGCACGCGCGCGCGCGCCGCCATGCGGATCTTGGACACGATTTCCTCGGCCGACTGCGCCAGGCCGCCGGCGATGCCGACGCGCGGCTTGGCGACGAAGTCCACCGCGCCGAGCTCCAGCGCGCGCATCGTCACCTCGGCGCCGCGCTCGGTGAGCGAGGAGATCATGAGCACCGGCGTGGGCCGCAGCTGCATGAGGCGCGCCAGGAACTCCAGCCCGTTCATGCGCGGCATCTCCACGTCGAGCGTGATGACATCGGGATTCATCTCGCGCACCAGCGTGCGCGCGGCGATGGGATCGCGCGCCGCCCCCACGATCTCCATGTCCGGCTGCTCGCGCACGATCGCGGTAAGCAGCGCGCGCACCAGCGCCGAGTCGTCGACGATCAGGACGCGGATCGCCGCCATGCGTTCAGCCGAACAGCTCGATCTGGCCGTGGCCTTCCTTCGCCAGCCGCGCGCGGTACTCGCGCTCGCGGCGCTCGAGCGTGTCGTTCTGCACGCTGCGCAGGGTCTTGGACATCAGGCGGCCGGTGGCCGGGAAATAGTAGATCTTGCGCGCGTGCGGCCCGCCCAGGTCCTGGCCCACCAGGCGGATGCTCTCGGCACCGAGGAAGCGGGTGACGAACGCGGCATTGCGCTCGCCCACGGTGTTCGCGCCGAAGCCGCGCAGCACGTTGCCGCCGCCAACCACCTTCGCTTCCAGCCGCTCGCGCCGCGCGCCGCGGCGCAGGATGTCGTTGATCAGCACCTCCATGGCATACACGCCATAACGCATCGGCTGGCTGGCCACCGACTCGTCGGCCGTCGCCTCGGGCAGCATGAAGTGGTTCAGTCCGCCGATGCGCGCCACCGGGTCGCGGATGCAGGCCGAGACGCAGGAGCCGAGCACTGTCACCAGCACCATGTCGAGCGCCGTGACGTAGCACTCCCCGGGCTGGATCTTCGCCGCCTCGCGGCCCATCGCCTGGTCGAAGTACAGCGCCGGGCTTCGGGTGCCCGGCCAGGACTCGTCCAGTTCCTGCGCCGCCTGCGACTTGGTCATGCGCCGCTCAGGCCGCGCTCTGTGCGCCGGCCGTCTCCAGCAGCCCCATCTCGCGGCTCGACATCAGGCCGTCGATGTCCACCACGATCAGCAGGCGCGGGCCGAGGATGGCCACGCCCTGCAGGTACTCGGCGCGCAGCACGCCTGCGATCTCGGGCGCCGGACGCAGGTCGGAGGGCTTGAGCACCACCACGTCGGACACGCCGTCCACCACCATGCCGATGGTGCGCCTGCCGAGGTTGATGACGATGACGATGGTGGTGGCGTCGTACTCCGCCTTGCCGACGTTGAAGCGCAGCCGCAGGTCGACCACCGGCACCACGGTGCCGCGCAGGTTCATCACGCCCTTGATGAACGCCGGCACGTTGGCGATGCGCGTCACGCCCTCGTAGGTGCGGATCTCCTGCACCTTGAGGATGTCGACCACGTACTCCTCTCCGCCGAGCGAGAAGGCGAGGTACTCGCGTCCCTGACCGTCGTCCTGCGCCTGCGGTTTGTCGTCCATGCGCCTCTCCCGGGGGCTCAGATCTCTTTCCACTCGCCTTCCTCTCGCTTGCCGGCATCCAGCGCGGGCGTGAAGCGCGGCGCCTCCTTCGGCGGCTGCCTCAGGCGCGCCGCGCGTTGTGCCAGCGGCCTCGCGGGCGGCGGCGCCGCCGGCCGCGCCGGCGCCTGCGCGACGGGCCGCGGCGCGGGCGCCGGCCGCGGCTCGCCCGCCGGCGCGCCCCCGGCCTGCGCGATGCGGAACCGCGACAACACCTGCATCATCGTGCGCGCCTGGCCCGCCATGCTGTCCGTGGCCGCCGCCGCGCGCTCCACGAGCGCGGCATTCTGCTGCACGACCTGGTCCATCTGCGTCACCGCGGCGCTGACCTGCTCGATGCCCGAGAGCTGCTCGCTGGAGGCCGCGGCGATCTCGCCCATGATGTCGGTGACGCGCTTCACCGCCGCCAGCAGCTCGTCCATGGTCTTGCCCGCCGACTCCACCTGGCGGGTGCCTGCGTCCACGCGCCCCACCGATTCCTGGATCAGCGCCTTGATCTGCTTGGCCGCCTCGGCGGAGCGCTGCGCCAGGCTCCTCACCTCGGAGGCGACCACGGCGAAGCCGCGGCCCTGCTCGCCCGCGCGCGCCGCTTCCACCGCCGCGTTGAGCGCCAGGATGTTCGTCTGGAAGGCGATGCCGTCGATGACGCCAATGATATCCGCGATCTTCTTGGACGACTCGGTGATGCCGCTCATCGTGTCCACCACGCCGCGCACCGCCGTCCCGCCGCGCGCCGCCACCTCCGAGGCGCCGGCGGCCAGCTGGTTTGCCTGCGCGGCGTTCCCGGCATTCTGCTTCACAGTCGAGGTGAGCTCCTCCATGCTGGAGGAGGTCTCCTCCAGGCTCGAGGCCTGCTGCTGCGTGCGGTTGGACAGGTCCGCGTTGCCGCGCGCGATCTCGGCAGCCGCCGCGCTCACGCTGTCGGCCGAGCGCCGCACGTTGCCGACCGCGCCGGCGAGCTCCTCACGCAGCCTTCCGAGGGCGCCGAGCAGCTGGCCGAGCTCATCGCGACCCGCCGCGGCCGGCCGCGCCTCGAGATCTCCCGCGGCCATCGCCTGCGCCGCGCGCACCGCTTCTGCGAGGGGCCGTACGATCATGCGCCGCACCCACCACGCGCAGACCGCCGCGATCGCCACCGCCAGCGCGACGACCGCTGCGGTGCTCGCGGCGCCGTGCGCCGCGCCTGCGGCGTAGCCCGCCGCCAGGCCGACGGCCAGCAGCCCTGCCAGGAACACGAAGATCACCTTGTTGCCGATGCTATGCCAGATCACGCTGAGTCTCCCCTGCGGCCGCCCGCCCGAATCCGCCCGCGCGCTGCACCAGCGCCTCGACGTCGAGGATCAGCCCGACCGCGCCGCTGCCAAGAATGGTCGCGCCGGCCAGCCCATGCACGCGGCGGAAGTTCGCCTCCAGATTCTTCACGACTACCTGCTGCTGCCCGAGCAGCGCATCCACCGCCAGCGCCGCGCGCCGGCCGGCGTTTTCCACCACGACCAGCACGCCTTCGGTGATCGGCAGCGCCTCGGCGACGCCAAGGACCTCGGCGAGCGGCAGCACCGGCAGCACCTCGCCGCGCAGCTGCAGCGCGCGCCGCGCGCCGCCGATCGACTTCAGGTCTTCCGGCGCGGGGCGCAGCGACTCGATGATGGCGTTCAGCGGCAGGATGTAGATCTCGTCGCCCAGCGCAAGCTCCATGCCGTCCATGATGGCCAGCGTCAGCGGCAGGCGCACGGTCATGCGCGTGCCCTTGTCGGGCTGGGTAGACACCTCCACGTTCCCGCCGAACTCGCGCACGTTGCGCCGCACGACGTCCATGCCGACGCCGCGCCCGGACACGTCGGATACCTGTTCGGCCGTGGAGAAGCCGGGCGCGAAGATCAGGTCCCACAGCTTGGCATCGGACGAGGACTCGTCGATCTGCATGCCCATCTCGCGCGCGCGCCGCACGATCTTCTCGCGCGGCAGCCCGGCGCCGTCGTCCTCGACCTCGATCACCACGTTGCCGCCTTCGTGGCGCGCGCGCAGCCACACCGTGCCGCGCACCGGCTTGCCCGCCGCGGTGCGCATCGCCGAAGGCTCGATGCCGTGATCGAGGCTGTTGCGCACCAGGTGCGTGAGCGGATCGATCAGCCGCTCCATCAGCCCGCGGTCGAGCTCCGTGGTCTCGCCCTCCATGCGCAGCTCGGCCACCTTGCCCAGGCGCGCCGACAGGTCGCGCACCAGCCGCGGAAAGCGCGCGAACACGCCGGCGATCGGGATCATGCGGATCGACAGCGCCGCCTCCTGCAGCTCGCGCATGTTGCGCTCGACGCTGGCGAGCGCGCTGCCCAGAGCGCTCGAGGAGAAGGCCTGCTCGCTCGCGGCGCCGCTGCGGATCATGGACACGCCGATCATCATCTCGCCCGTCAGGTTGATCAGGCGGTCGACCTTCTGCGCGCTGACGCGAATCGAGACTGCGTCGGCGTCCGCGACCGGCGCGCCGCCGCGTCGGTCGCCCGTGCGGCGGTCGCCCTGGCGCCGGTCGCCGGCGCGCCGGTCGCGCGCTTGCGCCTGCGTTCCCTGCAGGCGCTCGGGCAGGTTCTCGTCGAAGAAGCCGAAGTCCGCGGCCGGACGCGCCGCGGGCGCGGGTGCCGGCGCGGCAGCGAGCTGCGCCGGCAGGTTTTCCTCGAAGAAGCCGAAATCGGCTGCCGCCTCGGTGGCGGGCAGGCGCATGCACTCCGGCGGCAGCACGAAGGCGAGGCCTTCGCGCATTTGCGCTGCATCCACGCCGGCGGGCAGCACCAGCCGGGCGCTGCCGTCTTCCTGCAGCTGCCGCGCACTCCCGGCGAACGCCGCCGGCGTCGTGCCCGCAAGTTGGGCGACCTGTTCGATCAGCTGCGCGACCGCCAGTGCGCCGCGCTCGCGGCCGGCAGGCCAGGAAAGCTCCAGCGTCTGCGCGTCGGCCACGGCGGCGGCGGGCCGCGCCGCGGCTGTCTGCCCGACCGCGGCAGGCGCGCCCCGCGCCGCCAGCTTGCGCAGCGCGGCGGACTGCGCCTCGGCCTGCGCCGCATCCGCCGGCCGTCCGGCGCGCGCGGCCGACAGCGCCTGCTGCAGGAAGTCGCGCGCGCCGAGCGCCGCGTCGACGATCGCGTTCGTCACCTGCAGGCCGCCGCGCCGTGCGGCGTCGAGCAGCGTCTCGAGCTCGTGCGTCACCTGCGCGATCTCGGCGAAGCCGAACATGTTGGCACCGCCCTTGATCGAATGCGCCGCGCGGAAGATGCCGTCCACGTCCTCGCGGTCCGGATCAGCCGGGTCCAGCGCCACCAGCCGGCGTTCCATGTCGGCCAGATGCTCGGCGGCCTCCTCGAAGAAGACCGCGTGGAACTGTGTCAGGTCGACGGCCATGCGACTCCCGTGCGGCTCAGCCGGTGAACTTGCGTACCACTTCGAGCAGGCGGTTCGGGTCGAACGGCTTCACCATCCAGCCGGTCGCGCCCGCCGCGCGCCCCTTGCTCTTCATCTCGTCGGAGGATTCCGTCGTCAGCATGATGATCGGCTTGGAGGCGTACGCCGGCAGCTTGCGCAGCGCGCCGATCAGCGAGATGCCGTCGCCGCCGGCCATGTTCTGGTCGGTGAGCACCAGGTCGAACTCGCGCTCCAGCGCCATGGCGATCGCCTCGTCCGGGCTGGTCGCCTGCACGACCTCGTAGCCCGCGCCCTTCAGGATGAAGGCGAGCATCTGGCGCATCGACGCCGAATCGTCCACCGTGAGTATGGCTTTGCTCATATCGCATCGCTCCTTCGCATGGCTGCTGCTGTCCTTGCCGTCGCGCGGCTAGAAAAGCTCGATCGCGCCGCCGGACGCGGGCTGCGGCGCGCCCGGGTCCATGGCGTTGCGGATCGAGTCCAGGGTGCGCGCCAGCACGGTGAGCGCGTGCCCGGTCGAGTCGGCATCGCCGTCCGCGGCGCCTCCCATCAGCGAGCGCGCTTCGCTGAGCGCCACGCCCGCCGCGTCGATCTTTCCCGCCGCGTGGCCGAGCCGCTGGCCGAGCGTGTCCTCGAACTGCAGCTCCACGGTCAGCGCGTCGACCACGGCGCGCAGCGCGTGCAGCGTGTCCGCGGTGGCCGCCGCGCCGCCCGCCTCGCCGGCAAGCGCGATCGAGTGTACCTGGGCGAAGCGCGCGGCGATGCTCTGGAACGCGGCGGCGAGCGCCTTGCGCGATTGCGCCAGGTCCGCCGCCATCGCCTGCAGGATCTCGCTCATCGCCTCCATGGCGGCGAGCGCCGCGCGCGCCGTCTCCGCCGGCGTCATGCGCGCGCGCGCGCTGCCTGGTTCGTCGTTGCGCTTGGCTGGACCTTTCATCAGATCTCCGTTTCTTGCGCCGGCAGTTCGGACAGTACGCGCGCCAGCCGCGCGTTCGCGTCGGCGAGCCGCCGCGCGAGCGATTCCTGCAGCAGGGCCTCGAAGCGGCGCTCCGCCGCGGGCAGCAGCACCCACACCAGGTCGGGATTGAACTCCACGACCACGGCCTCCTGGACGGCGACCGCGTCCTCGCTGCGCCGCGCGCGGCCGCGGGTCAGATACGCTGCCTCGCCGAACAGCTCGCCGCTGCGCACGTGGCCGACCTCGCGCCCGTCGCGGCGCACCGACAAATCGCCCTGGGCGAGCAGATAGAACGAGTGCCCCTGGTCGCCGGCAGAGAAGATGCGCGCGTTGCGCGGAAACTGCCGCCACGCCGTGCCCGGCAGCATCGCCGTCAGATCCGCGTCGGAAAAGCCCTTCAGCGCGGGCAGAGCGCGCAGCGCGGGCAGCTTGTCCTTTTCCGCCAGCGTGGTGGACTTGGGCGCAGCCGCCTTGGCCGACACGTTCGCCAGGTCCTCGGCGAACTTGTCCCAGGAGCGGTAGCGCGCCTCCAGGTCCCTGGCGGTGGCGCGCTTGACGATCGCGTCCAGGCGCGGCGGCACGCCCGGCCGTGCGACCGAGGGCGCCGGCACGTCCTCGTCCCGGATCTGCTCGGCGAGCTCGGCGAGCGAGCCGGCGCTGAACGGCAGCTGGCCGGTCAGCAGCTTGTACAGCACGATGCCGAGCGAGTAGATGTCCGCCTGGTGCGTGAGCGTATGGCCGGCGAGCTGCTGCGGCGACATGTAGGCGACCGACCCCAGCCCGGAGATCTGCGTGACGTCGATGAGCTTCTTGTTCACCGCGGCGCCGAAGTCGGTGACCTTCACGCGGCCGTCGCTGCCGACCAGGATGTTGGCGGGCTTGATGTCGCGATGCACGATGCCGCTGCGCTGCGCGAAGCCGAGCGCCTTGCAGCACTTGTAGACGATGTCGGCCGCCTGGGGGTGCGGCAGCAGCGCGTCGGGCGCGCAGTACTTCTCCAGCGTCGCGCCCTCGACGTATTCCATCACGATGTAGCAGCCGTGGTCGTCGATGCCCGCGTCGAGCAGCTCGACGACGTGCGGGTGGCGCAGCTTGCCGACCAGGCATGCCTCGGCCATGAACATGCGCTGGAACAGCATCATGCCCTCGCTGCCCAGTCGCTCGGCGTCGATCACCTTCACTGCCACGTCGCGGCCCTGGAACTCGTCGCGCGCCAGATAGACGACGCTGGTCGCGCCGGTGCCGAGCTCACGCAGCAGCCGGTACTTGCCGATCGCACCCTCGCGCAACGCAACCCCCTTGTCCGGGTATCCGGTGACGGCGCCTCGTCCGGGATGCGCATCGCCCCCCGGGGAGCGCCTAACTCATTGATTCATCTGGCGCAGACGGCCATGTTAGTTTCTTTTGCCGAACGCAGCAATCGGGCGCGGCCTGAGGCATTCTCAGGCCGGACCCGATAGCCCGACCGATGTTGTCTCACAGTTGCGCGGCGAAGGCCTGCGCAGCAGGTCACGCCACTGACATTGGCTTGCACCGCACCGCGGTGCCCTTTACCATCGCCGGGACGGCGGCGCGGTGCCGCCGTTTTGCTTTTCACCGGAGGCACGCCATGAGCCACGTCATGAACACCTACGCCCGGCAGCCGGTGGCGTTCGTGCGCGGCCAGGGCGTCTGGCTGTACGACGAGGCGGGCAAGCAGTACCTCGACGCGCTCGCCGGCATCGCCGTGAACACGCTCGGCCACAACCATCCGCGCCTGGTGCGCGCGCTCACCGAGCAGATCGGCCGGATCATGCACAGCTCCAACCTGTTCCAGATTCCGCTGCAGGAGCAGGCTGCCGACTGCATCGCCGCGATCACGGGCCTGGACGAGGTGTTCTTCTGCAATTCCGGGCTGGAGGCGAACGAGGCCGCCATCAAGGTGGCGCGCAAGTACGGCCACGACCGCGGCGTCGCCGAGCCGGCGATCATCGTCATGGAGAAGGCCTTCCACGGACGGTCGCTCGCCACGCTCTCGGCCACCGGCAGCCGCAAGGTGCAGGCGGGCTTCGAGCCGCTGGTGCAGGGCTTCGTGCGCGTGCCGCTCAACGACCTCGAGGCGGTGCGCCAGGTCGCCGAGCGCAACAAGAACGTGGTGGCGGTGTTCGTCGAGCCGATCCAGGGCGAGGGCGGCATCAACGTCTCGCGCCTGGAGTACCTGCGCGGCCTGAAGGAGATCTGCGACGCCCAGCAGTGGCTGTTCATGTCCGACGAGGTGCAGTGCGGGCTCGGGCGCACGGGCCAGTGGTTCGTCTACCAGCATGCGGGCTTCCTGCCCGACGTCGTGCCGCTCGCCAAGGGCCTCGCCTCCGGCGTGCCGGTGGGCGCCTGCGTGGTCGGCGGGCGCGCGCAAGGCGTGTTCAAGCCGGGCAACCACGGTTCCACCTTCGGCGGCAATCCGCTCGCCATGCGCGGCGTGGTCGAGACGCTCGACGTCATGAAGGACGAGGACCTGCTCGCGAACGCTGTGAAGGTCGGCGATGCGATCCGCGGCGGCCTGGCAGCGGCGCTCGCGGGCGTGGCCGGTGTGGTCGAGATCCGCGGCATGGGCATGATGCTCGGCGTGGAGCTGGACCGGCCCTGCGGCGAGCTGGTGAAGATGGGCCTGGACGCGGGTCTGGTGTTCAACGTCACCGCCGACAACGTGATCCGCCTGCTGCCGCCGCTGGTGATGAACGAGGTCGAGGGCCGGCAGGTGGTCGAGCGTCTCGTGCCGCTGGTGAAGGAGTTCCTGGCGCGCGGCGCCGCGCAGGGCCCGCGCGTCGCTGCGGCGCGCTGACGGGGCCGGGACGCGCCCGCATGGCGAAGCTGCGCCATTTCCTGCAATTCAACGATTTCTCGCGCGCCGAGTTCGAGCACCTGTTCGCGCGCACGCGCTGGATCAAGGACCAGTTCAAGCGCTACCGGCGCTACTGGCCGCTGGAAGACCGCACGCTCGTCATGATCTTCGAGAAGCAGTCCACGAGGACGCGGCTGTCGTTCGAGGCGGGCATGCACCAGCTGGGGGGCGCGGCGATCTTCCTTTCCACGCGCGACTCGCAGCTCGGGCGCGGCGAGCCGGTCGAGGACGCCGCGCAGGTGATCTCGCGCATGTGCGACATCGTCATGATCCGCACCTTCGAGCAGTCGATCCTCGAGCGCTTCGCCGCGCATTCGCGCGTGCCGGTGATCAACGGGCTGACCAACGAGTACCACCCCTGCCAGGTGCTGGCCGACATCTACACGTTCGTCGAGCAGCGCGGCTCGGTCCGCGGCAAGACCGTCGCCTGGATCGGCGACTCGAACAACGTGTGCAACACCTGGCTGCAAGCGGCCGAGGTGCTCGACTTCAACGTGCACGTCTCGACGCCGCCGGGCTACGAGGTCGAGCCCGAGCGCGCCGGCCTGTACGGCACGGACCACTACGAGGAGTTCCGCGACCCCATGGACGCGGCCAGGAGCGCCGACCTCGTGACCACCGATGTCTGGACCAGCATGGGCTTCGAATCCGAGAACGAGGCGCGCCGGCGCGACTTCCAGGACTGGCAGGTGGACGCCGAGATGATGAAGGCGGCCAAGAAAGGCGCGCTGTTCATGCACTGCCTGCCCGCGCATCGCGGCGAGGAGGTCGCGGCCGGGGTGATCGACGGGCCGAGCAGCGTGGTGTGGGACGAGGCGGAGAACCGCCTGCATACGCAGAAGGCGCTGATCGAGTTCCTGCTGCTAGGAAAGGTGCAGCCGAAGCGGCCGAAGCGCTAGCGCTTCGCCTTGCCGGGCCCGAGCAGCGGCATGCCGCTGCCGGACGCGTCCCCCAGCAACCCCGCTTCGCCGTAGACGCGCAGCTTCTCGCGCGTGTCCGCGATGTCGAGGTTGCGCATGGTCAGCTGCCCGATCCGATCGCCGGGCGTGAAATACGCCTCGCCCTTCTCCATCGTCAGCCGCTCGGGCTTGTAGGTGAGGTTCGGGCTCTTCGTGTCGAGGATCGACCAGTCGTTGCCGCGCCGCAGCTCGAGCGTCACTTCGCCGCTCACCGCCTTCGCCACCCAGCGCTGCGCGGTCTCGCGCAGCATCATCGCCTGCGGGTCGAACCAGCGCCCCTGGTAGAGCAGGCGCCCGAGCCGCCGGCCGTTGCTGCGGTACTGCTCGATGGTGTCCTCGTTGTGGATGCCGGTCACCAGGCGCTCGTAGGCGATGTGCAACAGCGCCATGCCCGGCGCCTCGTAGATGCCGCGGCTCTTCGCCTCGATGATGCGGTTCTCGATCTGGTCGGACATGCCCAGGCCGTGCCGCCCGCCGACGGCGTTCGCCTCCGTCATCAGCGCCACCGCGTCGGCGAACTGCTGGCCGTTGAGCGCCACGGGCACGCCTTCCTCGAAGGCCACCGTGACCTGCTCGGGCCTGACCGCCACGTCAGCGCGCCAGAACGCGACGCCCATGATCGGCTGCACGATCGCCAGGCCGTGGTCGAGGAACTCGAGGTCTTTCGCCTCGTGCGTGGCGCCGGGCAGGTTCGAATCCGTCGAGTACGCCTTTTCGGCGCTCATCCTGTAGTCGAAGCCCGACTTCGCCATGTACGCTGACATCTCCTTGCGCCCGCCCAGCTCGTCGATGAAGCGCTGGTCGAGCCACGGCTTGTAGATGCGAAGCTGCGGGTTGGCGAGCAGCCCGTAGCGGTAGAAGCGCTCGATGTCGTTGCCCTTGTACGTGCTGCCGTCGCTCCAGATGCCGACCGCATCCTCGCGCATGGCGACGACCAGCATGGTGCCGGTGACGGCCCGCCCCAGCGGCGTGGTGTTGAAGTAGGTCGCGCCGCCCGTGGAGATGTGAAACGCGCCGCACTGCAGCGCCGCGACGCCCTCGGCCACGAGCTGCGGCCGGCACTCGACCAGCCGGGCGACTTCGGCGCCGTAGGCAAGCGCCTTCTTCGGGATCTCGGCGTAGTCCGCCTCGTCCGGCTGGCCGAGATTGGCGGTATAGGCGTAGGGAACGGCGCCCTTGGCGCGCATCCAGTGCACCGCGGCGCTCGTGTCGAGGCCGCCCGAGAACGCGATGCCGACCTTTTCCCCCTTCGGCAGCGTGCTGAGGATCGTGGCCAAGGTCATGCTCTCCGTAAACTGGGGATGATACGTGATGGTGGATAGAATGGCGGCCGTGCGCGCCCTCGCCCTGCCGCTGCTCTTCGCCCTGTCGCTCAGCTGCGCCGCCGCCCCGTTCGCGGTGCGGCTCGGCGAGGCCCGCGTGGTGCTCGACGCGCCGCCCGGCTTCGCCGACACGCTCGATCTCGCCTCGCCGCGCCTGCAGGAATTCGCCGAATCGATCACCTCGGCGTCCAACCGCATCCTGCTGTTCGCGCTGACCGACGCCGACCTGCGCCGCTTCCGCCTCGGCGAGACGCCCGACTTCGCCCGCTACCTGCTGGTGGCGACGCCGCGCGCCACGGAGCGCGACAGCCTCGGCCTCAACCAGTTCAGCGACTTCGTCGTCGAGTCGACGCGCGCGCTCGGCAACCCGGCCGAGCCCGCCGACCTGCGCGCTTTTCTCGACACGCTGCCCGAGGGCCGCACGGCGCTGCTGCGCGAGCTGCGCCGCACCACGGCGTCGGTCTCGCTGCTCGCCGGCGCGCGGCTGCCGCCGGTCGCCGATAGCGGGCCGCGCCACCTGCTGTTCACGAGCACCCTGATGCTGGTGCGCGGCAAAGCGCTCAGCGTTTCGGTCTACACCGCGTTCGGCTCGCCGGCCGACGTCGACTGGCTGCTGGGCATGACGCAGCGCTGGACCGAGGAGCTCCAGCGCCTGAATGGCCGCTAGCGGCGCGGTCGCCGGCCGCTACACCGGCGCGATCGCACCCGCGTTCCACTCCCCGGCACTGGCCGAGCGCCTGGCCTCGCTGCCCGAGCTGCTCGCCGCGCCGGCCGCGCGCCTGATCACCACGGGCCGCAACCGCAACCTGCGCATCGAGCTGGAGGTCGCGGGCAGGACGGTGCCGGTCATGGTGAAGGCCTTCGGCCGCCAGGCGTGGCCGAAGGACTGGCGCGACGCGCGGCGCGGCTCCAAGGCGCAACGCACCTACGAGGCGGCCGCGCACCTGTGCGCGCGCGGCGCCGGCACGCCGGAGCCGATCGCCTACCTCGAGCGCTGGCAGGGCGGCCGCCTGCGGGAAAGCTACTACCTGGCCGAGTACCAGGAAGGCGCGGAAACGCTGCGCGACGCGCTGCTGCGGCTGTTCGATGAGGTGCCGCCGCAATCGACGCGCTTCGTCGGCCTGCTCGAGTGCGTGGCCGAGGGCATGCGCCGCATGCACGATGCGGGCTTCCTGCACCACGACCTCGGCAACCAGAACATCCTCGTCGTGCCCGGCGGCGAGGCGCGCTGGCGCGACTTCATGGTGGTCGACCTCAACCGCGGCCGCATCCGCGGCGCGCTCGGCCCGCGCGAGCGAGCGCGCGACTTCTCGCGCCTCGAGCTGCCCTCGGACCTGCTGCACATGCTGATCGAGATGTACTGGCGCGGCATCCCGCCGCGCGAGCTGCTCGACTGGCAGCGTGCCTACCGCTGGCTGTACGGACTGCACGCGCGCAGCCGGCGCTGGCGCCATCCGTTGCGGCACTGGCGGCACGCGAGGAGCGGCGCGCCGCCGGCGCGCGATTATCCTGCGCCGCGCGACGTGTGGATCTGGGACGCGCCCACCGCACAGCCGATCGCCGCGCTGCTGCACCGCGATCGCGCGCGCCTGCATCCCCTGGGCTCGCTCGCGCGCAACGTCGCGGACGCGCTGCGCGCCGCGCCCGGCGTGTGGCGCGCCCACCGCGCGCTGCGGCCCGAGGCCTATGCGCACCCGGTCGCGCTCGCGGGGCGGGTCGGCATGGCGCTCGAGCCCACGCCGCAGACGCTCGAGCAGGAGCTCGCGCTGCTTTCCGGCCTCGGGCCCATCCCCGCCCTGCTGCGCTTCTACCATCACGACGATCCGCGCGCCGTGGACTTTCGCGCTGCGCTCGCGCGCCGGCTGCACGACGCCGGCCACCCCGTCAGCATCGCGCTGGTGCAGGACCGCCGCGCGCTGCGCGCGCCCGCCTCCTGGCACGCCTTCCTGCTCGGCGTGCTAGAGCGCGTGGCGCAGTTCGCCGAGTCCGCGGAGATCGGCCACGCGGTCAACCGCGTGAAGTGGGGCGTGTGGGGCATCGACGACCTGCGCGCCCTGTACGCGCCGCTGCCCGACGTGCGCCGGCGCTACCCGCACCTGCAGCTCACGGGCCCGGCGATGATGGATTTCGAGTACGCGGCGCTCTTCTCGGCGCTGCGCGAGTGGCCGCGTGCGGCGCCGCTCGCAGCGCTGTCCCACTGCCTGTACGTCGACCGGCGCGGCGCGCCCGAGAATCCGCAGCACGGCTTCGGCTCGCCGGAGAAGTTCGTCCTCGGCCGCGCGATGGCACGCGCCGCGGCGGGCACCGAGCGCTTCGTGGTCTCGGAGGTCAACTGGCCGCTGCGCGGCCAGGGCGCGCACGCGCCGATCCATGCGCCCTACTTCCCGCCCTGGCGCGCCGGCGGCGACACGGGCGTGACGGAGCAGGAGTACGGCGCGTTCCTGCTGCGCTACCTGTGCCTCGCGCTCGGCTCGGGCATGGTGGAGCGCGTGTACTGGTGGCGGCTGGCGGCGCGCGGCTACGGTCTGGTGGACGACACGGACCCGTCGGCGCTGCGCCCGCGCGTGGCCTACGCCATGCTGCAGCGATTTCTCGCGCTGCTGGGTGAGGCGACGTTCGTCGGCGCGCAGCTGCCGGCGCCCGAAGGCGAGCGCCACGGCCGCTACCGCTTCGATTTCCGGCGCACCGATGGCGAGAGCGTAGCGCTCACCTACGCGCACGGACCGGCGCTCGAGGGGCCGGCGCACGCCGAGGACGCGCTCGGGCGGCCGCTGCCGGCCGGCGCGCCGCTCGGCGGCGCGCCGGTCTACCTGCGCGGTGCGCGCGCGTAGAATGCCGCCATGCCCTCCTTCGACATCGTTTCGCAGGTCAACGCGCAGGAAGTGAAGAACGCGGTCGAGCAGGCGAACAAGGAAATCCAGAACCGCTTCGATTTCAAGGGCTCGGACGCGCGCATCGAGCAGAACGAGCTCGTGCTGACGGTCTACGCCGACGACGAGTTCAAGCTCGGGCAGGTGACCGACGTGCTGCGCCAGCGGATGTCCAAGCGCAACATCGACCTGCGCGCGCTCGAGCTGGGCGCGCCCGAGAAGGCAGCGGGCGACAAGGCCAAGCGCGCCATCACGGTGAAGGTCGGCATCGCGCAGGACAAGGCGAAGGCCATCCAGAAGCTGATCAAGGAATCGAAGCTCAAGGTGCAGGGCTCGATCCAGGGCGACGCGGTGCGCGTCTCCGGCGCGAAGAAGGACGACCTGCAGGCGGCGATCCAGCTGGTGCGCGCGCAGGTCGCCGACGCGCCCCTGCAATTCATCAATTTCCGCGAATAGGAACAGGGGAACCCGGCGTTCCCCCGTTACCCCCTCGACAGCCCCTCGATCCACCGGTCGTAGATGCGGTCGGCGACCGCGTGCAGCGCATCGATGCGCCGCTCCAAGTCGCGTTCGATCTCGGCCGGGTCCTGCACCGCCGGCGAACCGCTCGCGGCCGCAATCTCGCCCGCCCCGCCGCGCAGCCAATCGCGCACCATGTCCCCGGTCATCTCCACGTGGCACTGCATGCCGAAATGCCGGCCGAGCGCGAAGGCCTGGTTGGCGCAGTGCGCATTCTCCAGAACGCGCGTGCCGCCGGGAGGAATGCTGAATGCCTCGCCGTGCCAGTGGAACGCTTCGAACGCGCGCACCGGCCCGAGCCATTCGCGCGCCACGGCGTTCTCCGATGCGCGCACCTCGCCCCAGCCGATCTCCTTCGCCGGCGCGGCCTGCACCGTGCCGCCGAAGGCGCGCGCCATCAGTTGCCCGCCCAGGCAATGCCCGAGCACCGGCACGTCCTGGCGCACGGCGTCGGCGATCAGCGCGAGCACGGGGGCAATCCACGGCAGCGCGTCGTTGGCGCTCATCGGGCCGCCCATCAGCACGAGGCCCGAGCAGGCGCGCGCGCTGCGCGGCACGGCGCGACCCTCGTCGAGCGCGACCAGCGTCCAGGGAATCGCCTTGCGCTCCAGGGTGCTGGCAAAATAGCCGGGGCCCTCGCTGGGCGCGTGGCGGAAGATGACCACCGGCTTCATGATGCGGCATTGTAGTGCGGCGGCGGCGCTGCTCCTTGCGCTGGCGGCGTGGGAGGCGCGCGCGCTGGACGTGAGCCTGGTCGGCACGTTCGGCGACAAGGCGGCGATCCTGGTGGTCGACGGCGGCGCGCCGCGCACCGTGCGCGTCGGCCAGAGCGCGTCAGGCGTGACGGTGATCTCGGTCGAGCGCGACCGGGCGGAGGTCGAGTTCGAGGGCGTGCGCCGCACGCTGGCCCGCGGGCAGCACGCCACGAGCGGCGCGCCCGACGGCCGTCAGAGCGTCACGCTTGCCGCCGACAGCCGCGGGCACTTCGTCACCGAGGGCGCGATCAACGGCAGGCCGATCCGCTTCGTGGTCGACACGGGCGCCACGCTGGTCGCGCTGCCCGCGGCCGAGGCCACGCGGCTCGGCATCGACTACCGCAAGGGCGAGCGCGCGCTCACCAAGACCGCGGCCGGCGTCGTGCCCGTGTACAAGGTGCGCCTGGACACGGTGCGCCTGGGCGCGATCGAGATCAACGCCGTGGACGGCGTCGTCATCGAGCAGGGCCTGGACATCGCGCTGCTCGGCATGAGTTTCCTTAGCCGCGTGGACATGCGCCACGAGGGCCAGGCGATGACGCTGACGCGGCGCTACTGACTACTTGCCGGGCACGAGCGGCACGAAGCGCACCGGCAGGACGCTGCGGGTCTCGGTCGTGCCGTCGGCGCGCTTGGTGATCACGAGCAGCTCCTGCGCGGCTCCGCTGGACCCGACCGGGACCACCATGCGGCCCCCGGGCTTGAGCTGCTCGACGAGCGCCTGCGGCACCTGCGGCGGCGCCGCCGTGACCACGATGCCGTCGAACGGCGCCTTCTCGGGCCAGCCGGCGTAGCCGTCGCCGATCCTCACCTCGACGTTCCTGTAGCCGAGCGCGCGCAAGCGCTCGGCCGCCGCGTTGCCGAGATCCGCGATCAGCTCGATGGTGTACACCTGGCCGACGATTTCCGCGAGCATCGCCGCCTGGTAGCCCGAGCCGGTGCCGACTTCCAGCACCCTGTGGCCGGGCCGCGGCGCGACGAGGTCGGTCGACAGCGCGACGATATAAGGCTGCGAGATGGTCTGCCCGGCGCCGATCGGCAGAGGGTGGTTGCGATAGGCAAGCGCACGCTGGCTGTCGGGAACGAACCGGTGGCGCTCGACCTTGCCGAGCGCCGCGCGCACCTGCGGCGACATGGCGCGCAGGCCGGTGAGTGCCGCAGTCTGCGCGTACGTCGCCTCCACTTCCTCGACGAGCTGCGCGCGCTCCGCGGCGTAGTCGGCGGCGAGCGGCGCGCTCATCGCCAGCCAGGCCAGGACGCCGCTAGCGAGCCTGCTTGTCGCGCTCGATGAGGGCGTAGGCGGAGTGGTTGTGGATCGACTCGAAATTCTCGGACTCGACGACATACTTCGCGATGCGGTCGTCGAGGTTCAGCAGCGCCGCCACGTCGCGCACCATGTCCTCGACGAACTTCGGGTTGTCATAGGCGCGCTCGGTGACGTACTTCTCGTCCGGGCGCTTGAGCAGCCCGTACAGCTCGCTCGAGGCCTGCTTCTCGACCAGGTCGACGATCTCCTCGATCCAGACGAATTCGCCGGTGTGCGCGGTCACGGTGACGTGCGAGCGCTGGTTGTGCGCGCCACGCTCGCTGATGCCCTTGGAGCACGGGCACAGGCTGGTCACCGGCACCAGCACCTTCATGGCGAAGCTCTGCCTGCCGTCGAGGATCTGCGAGACGAAGGTCACTTCATAGTCCATGAGGCTCTTCACGCCCGACACCGGCGCCGCCTTGTCGATGAAGTACGGGAAGCTCATCTCGACCACGCCTGCCTCGGCCTCGAGCTTCGCCACCATCTCGCGCACCATCGTCTGGAACGAGTCGACCGTGATCTCGCGCTCGTGCGCGGACAGGATCTCCACGAAGCGCGACATGTGCGTGCCCTTGAAGTGGTGCGGCAGGCCCACGTACATGTTGAAGCTGGCGATCGTGTGCTGCACCCCGCCCGCGCGCTGCATGATCTGGATCGGATGGCGGATCGCCTTGATGCCGACCCGGTCGATGGCGAGCTTGCGGGAATCGGGCGTGCTCTGGACATCGGGAATCGCGTGCAGGTCCTTGGCTTTCATGGCCGCATTATAACTCCCGAGTAAATTACTCGGCTATTGCCTCCCGCACGGACTTCTCGATGCCGGCGGCATCCAGCCCCACGGACTGCAGGAGCCTCGAGGGGTCGCCGTGATCGATGAAGCGATCGGGCAGGCCGAGCAGCAAGACGCGGCGCTCGACGCCCAGCATCTGCAGCGCTTCGCATACGGCGCTGCCCGCCCCGCCCATGATCTGGTGCTCCTCCACGGTCACCAGCAGCTCGTGCCCGGCCGCGAGCTGCTTCACCAGGTCCACGTCCAGCGGCTTCACGAAGCGCATGTTCGCCACGGTGGCCTCGAGCGCTTGGGCCGCCTCCAGCGCGGGCTTGAACATCGCGCCGAAGGCGAGGATCGCGATGCGCCTGCCGCGGCGCCGGACCTCGCCCTTGCCGACCGGCAGCGCCTCGAGCGCGCTGCCCGCCTCTCCCACCGCCGTGCCGCGCGCATAGCGCACCGCAGCCGGGGCGCCGAGCTGCACGGCCGTCGTCAGCATGCGCCGGCATTCGGCCGCGTCGGCCGGCGCCATCACGGTGAGATTCGGCACCGTGCGCAGATAGGCGAAGTCGAACGCGCCGTTGTGCGTGGCGCCGTCCCCGCCCACCAGGCCCCCGCGATCGAGCGCGAAGGTCACCGGCAGGTTCTGGATGGCGACGTCGTGGATCAGCTGGTCGTAGCCGCGCTGTAGGAACGTCGAGTAGATCGCCACCACCGGCCGCAGGCCCTCGCACGCCAGGCCCGCGGCGAAGGTCACCGAATGCTGCTCGGCGATGCCGACGTCGAAGTAGCGCCCGGGATACTTTTCCGAGAAGGCCACCATGCCCGAGCCCTCGCGCATCGCCGGCGTGATCGCCACCAGCCGCAGGTCGGCGGCCGCCATGTCGCACAGCCAGTCGCCGAACACCTGGCTGTAGGTGGGGCGCGGTGGCGTCGCCGCCTTCTGGATGCCCTGCGCCGGATCGAACTTGCTCGGCCCGTGGTAGGCGATCGGGTCGTCCTCGGCGAGCTTGTAGCCCTGCCCCTTGCGCGTCACGACGTGCAGGAACTGCGGCCCCGAGAGCTTGCGGATGTTGGTGAGCGTGGCGATCAGCGTGTCGAGGTCGTGGCCGTCGATCGGCCCGATATAGTTGAAGCCGAACTCCTCGAACAGCGTCGAAGGCGTCACCATGCCCTTCACGTGCTCCTCGGTGCGCCGCGCGAACTCCCACACGCCCACGCGCTTGAGGATGTGCTCGCTCGCTTTGCGCGCCGTGGAGTACATGCGCCCCGAGAGCAGTCGCGCCAGGTAATTGGTGAGCGCGCCCACCGGCGGCGAAATCGACATCTCGTTGTCGTTCAGGATGACGAGCAGGTCCACGTCCATGGCGCCGGCGTTGTTCATGGCCTCGAAGGCCATGCCGGCCGACATCGCGCCGTCGCCGATGACCGCCACGCACTTGCGGCTCTCGCCCTTCGCCTTCGCCGCCACCGCCATGCCGAGCGCCGCCGAGATCGAGGTCGAGGAATGCGCCGTGCCGAAGGTGTCGTACACCGACTCGCTGCGCCGCGGAAAGCCGGAGATGCCGTCGAGCATGCGCAGGCGCGCCATCGCCTCGCGCCGACCGGTGAGGATCTTGTGCGCGTAGGTCTGGTGGCCCACGTCCCAGACGATGCGGTCTTCCGGCGTCTCGAACACCTTGTGCAGGGCGATCGTCAGCTCGACCGTGCCGAGGTTGGACGACAGGTGGCCGCCCGTCTTGGACACCGAGTCGAGCACGTACGCGCGCAGCTCTGCAGCGAGCTGGTGCAGCTGCCGGCGCTCGAGCGCGCGCAGCTGCGCCGGGTCGTCGATCGTGCGTAGCAGCGCGAAGGACGCCGGCTTCTCCCCGCCCGCCGGCAGCTCGTCGGTGATGGTGGCCATGCCTAGAACTTTCTGAGTACGATGAAGTCGGCGAGTTCCCGCAGCCGCCGCGCCTCGGCGCCGAGCGGCGCCAGAGCCTGATGCGCATTGTGCCTCAGTTCCCGGGCCAGCTCGCGCGCGCGCGCCAGCCCCATGATCGACACGTAAGTCGGCTTGCCCTGACGCGCGTCCTTGCCCGCGGTCTTGCCCAGCGTGGCGCTCGAGGCTTCCGCGTCCAGCACGTCGTCCACCACCTGGAAGGCGAGGCCGACGGTCTTGGCGTAGTGGTCGAGCCGCGTGCGCAGCGCCTCCGGCGCACCCCCGCAGGCCGCGCCGAGCAGCACGGCCGCGCGGATGAGCGCGCCCGTCTTGTGGATGTGCATGGCCTCGAGCTCTGGCACGCTCAGCGGCTTGCCGGTCGACTCGAGGTCGATCTGCTGGCCGCCCGCCATGCCGCGCGATCCCGCGGCCGCCGCCAGCTGGCGCAGCATGTCGAGCTGCGCCGCCGGCTCGTCGGCGAGGGCGTGCTCGGCGAGCAGCTGGAAGGCGAGCGACTGCAGCGCGTCGCCCACCAGCAGCGCGGTGGCCTCGTCGTACTCCACGTGCACTGTGGGCTTGCCGCGCCGGAGCACGTCGTCGTCCATGCACGGCAGGTCGTCGTGCACCAGCGAATAGGCGTGGATCAGCTCGACCGCAGCCGCCGCCACCTCGAGCCGCTCGGGCCGGGCGCCCGCCGCTTCGCCGGCGGCGAATGTCAGCAGCGGGCGCACACGCTTGCCGCCCTCGAGCACCGCGTAGCGCATCGCCTCGTGCAGGCGCGCCGGGGCGATACCCGCTGCCGGCAGGAACCTCGCCAGCGCCGCCTCCATCCGCGCCTGGATGCCGCCCATCCAGGCCGCGAACCCCGCTTCAGGCGCCGTCACCGGGCTCGGGTTCCAGGGCGAGCTTCTTCAGCACCTCGCCTTCGAGCACCTTGACCTGGCGCTGCGCGGCGTCCAGGCGCTCCTGGCAGAAGCGCGCCAGCTCCAGCCCGCGCTTGTGCGCCTCGAGCGCCTGCTCGAGGGACAGCTTGCCGCCTTCCATCTGCGCCACGAGCTTCTCCAGCTCGGCGAGCGCGCGCTCGAACGTGGTCTCGGAACCGGGCTTGGCCATGCGTGAAGTGTGCCCGCGCGCCGCTCCCCCGGTCAAACCTTCCCTGGAGTACAATGCGCGCCTTTTTTACTCCCACCGGGCGCCATGTCCGACGTCTCGAGTTCCAGGCATCTCAGGCCGGCACGTTGCCAGCTGCCGGTCGCCTGGTATTTCGACCCGGAAGTCTTCGCCCGCGAGAAACAGCTGCTGTTCGCTGCCGGCGCCAACTACGTCGGCCACGAGCTGATGGTGCCCAACGTGGGCGATTACCACACGCTCGCCTGGCAGGACCACGCCAAGGTGCTGGTGCGCAACGCCGGCGGCGTCGAGCTGCTCTCCAATGTCTGCCGCCACCGGCAATCGATCATGCTCGAAGGCCGCGGCAACACCGGGAACATCGTCTGCCCGCTGCACCGCTGGACCTACGACCTGAAGGGCGAGCTGCTCGGTGCGCCGCATTTTCCCGAGAACCCGTGCGTCAAGCTGCATTCGACGCCACTGACCAACTGGCGGGGCCTGCTGTTCGCGGGCCCGGCCGACCCGCGCCAGGCGCTGGCCGGCATGACGACCATCGGCGACTGGGATTTCTCGGGCTACGTGCTCGACCGCGTCATGGTGGACGAGTACGAGTTCAACTGGAAGACTTTCATCGAGGTGTACCTCGAGGTCTACCACGTCAATCCCTTCCACCCGGGGCTGGGCAACTTCACCGACTGTGACAACTTCACGGTGGACTACGGCGCCGACTGGTCGGTGCAGATCGTGCAGGCGAAGGCGGGCCTCGGCAAGCCGGGCACGCCCGTGTACCGCAAGTGGCACGAGGCCTGCCTGCAGCATCTCGACGGGCGTGTGCCCAGGCAGGGCGCCCTGTGGATGACCTGGTTCCCCGGCCTGATGATGGAGTGGTATCCGAACGTGCTGGTGGTGAGCCACTTGATCCCGCGCTCGCCGACGCGCACCACCAACGTTGTCGAGTTCTACTACCCCGAGGAGATCGCGCTGTTCGAGCGCGAGTTCGTCGAGGCGCAGCAGGCGGCCTACGTCGAGACAGCGAAAGAAGACGACGAGATCTGCTTGCGCATGGACCGCGGCCGTCGCGCCCTGTGGGAAGAAGGCCGGGATGACGCCGGTCCCTACCAGTCGCCCATGGAAGACACCATGGTGCATTTCCACGAATGGGTGCGGCGCAAGCTCGCGTGCTGAGCACGCTCGTTTCCACCGAGGAGCTGGCGCGCCACCCCGAGTGGCGCCGGTTCGACTGCCGGCACGACCTGATGAAGCCGGAGCTGGGCCGGGAGCAGTACGCCGGCGCGCATATTCCGGGCGCGGCGTTTGCGCACCTGGATCACGATCTGTCCGCGCCGAAGACCGGCAAGAACGGCCGGCATCCGCTGCCGGACCCCGCGAAGTTCATCGCTTGGCTCGGCGCCAAAGGGCTGAAGCCATCGGACGAGGTCGTCTGCTACGACGGCGGATCCGGCGCGATGGCCGCGCGCCTGTGGTGGATGCTGCGCTGGGTGGGGCACGAGGCGGTCGCGGTGCTCGATGGCGGCCTTGCGAAGTGGACGAAGGAAGGCCGGCCGGTCACGGCGGAGGTGCCGAAATATCCGGCGACTGTCTATTCAGGCAAGCCGCGCGCCGATATGGCAGTGGATGTCTCACACGTCGTGCAGCACCTCGGCAAGGAGTCGATCGTCGACGCGCGCGCCGCGGCGCGCTGGCGCGGCGAAGCCGAGCCCATCGACCCGGAAGCCGGGCGCATTCCGGGATCGCTCAACCGCTTCAACGGCGCCAACCTGACGCTCGAGGGCGTGCACAAGCCGGCCGCGCAGCTGCGCGCCGAGTTCGAGGTGCTGCTCGCCGGCCGCAAGGCCACCGAGGTGGTGCACAGCTGCGGCTCCGGCGTCGCCGCGTGCCACAACCTGCTGGCAATGGAAGTCGCCGGGCTCAAGGGCGGGAAGCTCTACGCCGGCTCCTGGAGCGAGTGGATCGCGGATCCCGCGAGACCGCGTGAGCGCGGCTGACGCTCTCCTCGTCCTTCACTTCGCGATCGTCGTCTTCATCGTCGGCGGGCTGATCCTGACCTGGATCGGCGCCGTGCTGGGCTGGGGCTGGGTGCGCAATCCGTGGTTCCGGTATGTGCACCTGGGCGCGATCGCCTTCGTCGCGCTCGAAGCGGTGATCGGCATGACCTGTCCGCTCACCGCGATGGAGGATCTGCTGCGCGGCGGCGCGCGCGCCGAATCGTTCGTCGGGCGCTGGGTGCGCTACTTCCTGTACTACCGCGCGCCCGAGTGGGTGTTCACGGCGCTGTACCTCGCCTGGACCGCGGCCACGCTCGTCACGCTGCGGCTGGTGCCGCCGCGCTCGCGAACGCGCGGCGCTACACCTGCTTCATCAGCTTGACGACGTAAAGCAGCAGCACCGCGCCGATCGTCGCCATGACGATCGAGCCGAGGAACCCGCCGGCGGTGATCCCCAGCAGGCTGAACACGAATCCGCCGATCAGCGCGCCGACGATGCCGACGACGATGTTGCCGACGAGGCCGAAGCCGCTGCCCTTCATGAATTTGCCCGCCAGCCAGCCCGCGACGGCGCCGATGATGAGGAAAGCAATCACGCCTGTGCCTTGCATGGTTCACCTCCTGAAGGGCAGTTAAGGGGCTTTGCGCACGGGAGTCAAGCGGCCAGCCGCTCCCGCAACCGCCGCACCGCCTCCGGCTCCCCGCGCACGCGCAGGAATGCGCCCTCGCCCTCGGTGCGTTCCGACAGCACTTCGCAGCTCTCGAAGATCTCGCCGCGCAGCTTCTGCGCCGACCAGGGGAGGAACAGCTCGGCTTCGACCATGCGCTGCTGGAAGAACGCGACGATCGCCGCGCGCAGCTGCGCGACGTCACCTTCGCGGCGCGCGCTCATCACGACGCACCCGGGGTAATTTGCGCGGAGCATCGCTTCGTCGCCGCCGCGGTCGATCTTGTTAAAGACGAGCAGACGCGGCACGTCTTTCGCGCCGATCTCCTCCAGCACCGCATCGGTGACCACGAGCTGGCGCTCGAACCCGGGGTCGCTCGCATCGACGACGTGGACCAGCAGCGACGCCTCGAGCGCCTCGTCGAGCGTCGACTTGAACGAGGCGACCAGGCCGTGCGGCAGGTTCTTGATGAAGCCGACCGTGTCGCTGACCAGGATGCGCGGCACGCCCTCGGGCTGCAGGGCGCGCACGGTGGTGTCGAGCGTGGCGAACAGCTTGTCGGCGACCAGCGCTTCGCTCGCCGTGAGCGCGCGCATCAGGGTGGATTTGCCGGCGTTGGTGTAGCCGACCAGCGCGACGCGCGCGAGGCCCTGGCGCTCCTGGCGCCGCGCGCGCTGCGTCTTGCGCTCGAGGTGCATGGCGTCGAGCTCCTTCTGCAGCTCGGCAATGCGGTCGCGGACCTTGCGGCGGTCGAGCTCGGCCTGCGACTCGCTGCCGGCGCGGCCGCCGACACCGCTGCGTTCGCGGCCCTTGGGGCCGGCGAGCTTGGCGGCCTCGCGCATGCGCGGCGCCATGTAGCCCAGGCGCGCGATCTCCACCTGGGCGCGCGCGGCGCGCGAGCGCGCGTGGCGATGAAAGATCTCGAGGATCACCATGGTGCGGTCCATCACCTCGCAGCCGAGCGCCTTCTCCAGGTTGTGCGCCTGCGACGGGGAGATCTCGTGGTCGATGAGTACGAGGTCGGCTTGCGCCTCCACCAGGGCGCGCAGCTCCGCGCGCTTGCCCTCGCCGAGATAGGCCGCCGCGTCGAAGCTGGCGCGCTTCTGCGTGACCGTGGCGACGACTTCAAAGCCCAGCGTTTTCGCGAGCTGGCGCAGCTCGGCCAGCGATGAGTCGAACTCGACGTCGCTGACGCTGGGCAACTGCACCGCCGCGACGACGGCGCGCGCCGGCTTGCGGGAGGCTTCTCGGGCCATGGTGGACGGAGACTAACAGGCAAACGCGGAATTCCCCGGCGCCGCTACAGGACGCAACCGTAATGCGCCGACGAAACCAGGCGGGCGTACTTGTCCAGCACGGAGCCGGGGCGCAGTGGCGGGCCGACGCGCGATCCATCCCGGGACGCCAGGCGCCGCGCGATCTCCGTCGGGTCCAGCTCCAGGGTCAAGGTGCGCGCGCGCGGGTCGATGACGATCGCATCGCCCTCGCGCACGATGCCAATCGGCCCGCCCTTCGCCGCTTCCGGCGAGACGTGCCCGACGAGGATGCCGTGCGACACGCCCGAGAAGCGGCCGTCGGTGATCAGCGCCACCTGCTCGCCCAGGCCGCGCCCCTGCAGCTCGATCGTCAGCATCACCATCTCCGGCATGCCCGGCGCGCCCGCCGGCCCGACGTTGCGCACCACGACCACGCTGCCCGGACGGACATTCCCGGCGCGTATTGCCTGCAGCGTGTCGGACTCGCTCTCGAAGACCCGCGCCATGCCGCGGAACACGCCGCGCTCGAGCGTCTTGCCGCTCAGCTTGAGCACGGCGCTCTCGGGCGCGAGGTTCCCCTTGAGCACGCTGATGTGGTTGCCGGCTGCCGCGATGGGACGCGCGACCGGCCAGACCACGTCCTGCGTGCCGAGCTGCGCGAGCGTCGGCGTCGCGCGCAGGTTCTGCGCCAGGGTACGGCCCGTCACCGTCATCGCCCCGCCGTGCAGGAAGCCGTGTTCCAGCAGCTCCTTCATCACGACCGGCACCCCGCCCAGCCGGTGCAGCGACACCATCGCGTAGGGCCCGTGCGGCTGCAGGCTGGCGATGAGCGGCACGCGCTCGCCCACCGCCTGGATGCGTTCGATGGTGAGCGGCACGCCGGCTTCGCGTGCGACGGCGAGCAGGTGCAGGACGAAATTGGTCGATCCGCCCATGGCGAACGCCGTGACGATCGCGTTCTCGAACGCCTGCGGGGTCATGATGTCGCGCGGGCGCAGGCCTGCCGCCATCAGGCCGTACAGCGCATCCACGCTCGCACGGACCTGCGCCTTCACGTCGTCGTGCACGTCGCTCGCGGCATCGTAGTCCGCGGGGTGCGAGGCGCCCCTGGGCAGCATCATGCCGATCGCTTCCGCGATGGTGCTCATCGTGTTCGCGGTGAACATCGCCCCGCAGGTGCCGCTGCCCGGCATGATGCAGCGCTCGAGCTTGTCGACCACGTCGTCGGAGATGCGCCCGGCATCGCGCCCGGCGCGCGCTTCCGCGTAGTCCATGAGCGTGAGGTTCTCGCCCTTGGCCGCCCACGGGCCGGAGTCCACGCGCCCGGGCGAGCTGGTCCCCGGATAAACGACCAGGCCGAACGCATTGGTTCTCGCCAGCGGCATGAGCGCCGCGGCGCCACTCTTGTCGCATCCCGAGACGACGATCATGGCCTGCGCATGCTGCGCCTGGTGGCCCGTTTCGATGCAATCGGCGACCAGCTCGCGCGACGCGAGGCTGTAGCCCGCGTGGGCCGTGCCCTGCGTCAGCGCATCCGACACCGCGGGCGCGCCGACGAGCAGGCCCTGGCCCCCGCGGCGGGCGATCGCCTCGACGAGCAGGTCGGCGATGCGGCGCACGCGGTTATTGCAGCGATGCGCGTTGGTGTAGGGGCCGGCGACGGTGACGACCGCGTTCAGCTTCTCCGCCGCAGCGGGGTCGAAGCCTGCGGCGCGCAGCTCGACGCTGCGCAGGCCCTCGCGGGCGCTGTTCCAGTAGCTCTTCGGAGTATCCGCCATGGTGCCCGGTCCTCGCTCTACGAGTTCAGATGGTCCCTGCCCAGGAAAACACTGCATGGAATACCGCGTCCCGCACCTCACGCCGCGAGAGCACGAGGTCGTGCAATCCACCTGGGAACGCCAGCACGCTCGCCTGCGGCCCGAGCGTCCTCCCCCACTTCGCCATGTGACGCCAGTCGAGCACGATGTCGGCCTCGTCCGAGTGCATGGTCAGCACCGGGCAGGGGATATCCAGGCCTGCGTGCACCCTGGTTTGCGCTGCGAGAATTGCGCCGATCCAGCCGTAATGGGTGGCGAATCCGCGCAACGGCTTCAGGGCGAGGTCGTAGTCCCACTCGCCGCCGTGCTCGCGGTGCAGGCTGCGGCCGTAGGCGGGGTGCAGTCCCCGCGGGTCGCGCAGGAAGGGGAACGCATGGCCCATCAGCGCCGCCATGCCGAGCTGCGCGCGCTGCAGCGGCGTCACCTTCCAGTCGAAGAACGGGCTGTTGAGCCACAGCGCACGAACCTCGGTGCGCCGCGCTGCGCGCGCCGCGTACAGCGCGCAGATCAGCCCGCCCGTCGAGTGCCCGGCGAGCAGCACCGGCCCGCCGATGGCGTCGATCGCCGCGCCGATGTCGGCGTCGTACTCGGCGAGGTCCTTGCAGAAGTTCGGATGCTGATGCGGCAGGAGCGAGCGGCCGTACTTCCTCAGGTCGAGCGCGTGGAAGGCGTAGCCCTCCGCCGCGAAGCGCTCGGCCATGTGGCGCTGGAAAAAGTAGTCCACGAAACCGTGCACGTAGAGCACCGCGCCGCGCGGCGCATCGCCCGCCGGCAGCCGCACGAGCGTCGCCACGACGCGCCCGTCGTAGTCGTCCGGAAACGCGAGCGTGCGCGCCTCGAATCCCGGCAACAGGCGGTCTGCGGCCCACTCACCCATGGCGGGAAAGCGCCCACGCGACGTGCTCGCGCACCAGCGCGGACGGATGATCGGCGCGCGCACGCAACGCCTCGACGAGCTCGGGCGTCGCCGGTGCGTTGCCCAGGCCGACGGCGAGGTTGCGCAGCCAGCGCTCGTAGCCGATGCGCCGGATCGCCGAGCCGGCCATGCGCGCGGCAAACTCCTCCTCGCTCCAGGCGAAGAGCTCGACCAGCGTCGCGCGATCCAGGCCGTGGCGCACGGCGAAATCGGGCTCCGGGGTCGGCCGCGCGAAGGAGTTCCATGGGCAGACCGCCTGGCAGTCGTCGCAGCCGTAGACGCGATTGCCGATCAGCGGCCTGAACTCTTCCGGGATGCTGCCCTTCAATTCGATCGTGAGGTAGGAAATGCAGCGGCGCGCGTCGAGCTGGTAGGGCGCGCGAATCGCCTGCGTGGGGCAGACGTCGATGCATTGCGTGCAGGTACCGCAATGCTCGCTCGCGGGCGCGTCGACCGGAAGCGGCAGGCTGGCGTACACCTCGCCGAGGAAGAACCAGGAGCCCGCTTCGCGCGCCAGCAGCAGCGTGTGCTTGCCGCGCCAGCCGATGCCTGCCTTGCGCGCCAGCTCGACCTCCATCACCGGCGCCGAATCGGCGAACACGCGGCAGCCGAACGGCCCGGCCTCGGCGGCGATGCGATCGCACAGCATCCGCAGCCGCGCGCGCATCACCTTGTGATAGTCGCGCCCGCGCGCATAGCGCGCGATCTGCGCGCGCAGCGGGTCCGCGGCGGCCTCCTCGCCTGCGGGCAGGTAGTCCATGCGGCAGCAGATGACGCGCTCGGTCCCCGGCACGAGCTCGGCGGGGCGCGCACGGAGCGCGCCGTGCCGCGCCATATAATCCATCTCGCCGTGCCAGCCCCTGCCGAGCCAGTCGCCGAGCCGGCGTTCCGTGTCGCTGAGCCCGGTATCCGCGATGCCGACGGCCTGGAAGCCCAGCTCCTTCCCCCACCGCTTGATGCGCCGAGAAAGCGCGCGATAGTCCATGGCCGAGTCTAGCGTCCTGCTGTCCGACGAGGCCGCCACGCTGCGCCTGGGGGCGTCGCTTGCCTCGGGGATCGGCCCGGGGCGTGTGCTGCACCTGTCCGGAGAGCTGGGATCGGGCAAGACGACGCTGGTGCGCGGCCTGCTGCGTGAACTGGGTCACCTGGGCAGGGTGAAGAGCCCCACCTACACGCTGGTTGAACTTTATGTCGTTTCACGATTAAACTTGTATCACTTTGATTTTTATCGCTTCAAGGATCGAGGCGAATGGCAGGATTCGGGCTTTCGCGAGTACTTCAATCCGCACGCCGCCTGCATCGTGGAGTGGCCGGAGCGGGCGGGAGATCTGCTGGCGCCGCCGGACTTGGCGGTGCGCCTCGCAATCGACGGCGAGGGGCGCCGCGCGTGGCTGAGCGCCGCGTCGCCCGCCGGGGAGGCGTGGCTCTTGCGCTCGCTGCAGCGCTTTTCCTCGGCGAGCTAGCGTCGGCGCACGCCCAGTTCGTCGCCACGCGCGTCTGGCCCGCGCGCGACTACACGCGCGTCACCTTCGAGTCGCGCCACGTGCTGGACTACACGCTGTTCCCGCTGAAGGACCCCGAGCGCCTGGTGCTCGACCTGGGCGGCGATGACGCGGGCGGCGTGCTCGCCTCGCTGCAGGAGAAGGTCGCCGCGGGCGATCCGTACATCGCCGCGCTGCGCGTGGCCGCCAACCGCCCCGGCGTCACGCGCGTCGTGCTCGACCTGAAGGCCGAGGTGCGGCCGCAGCTCTTCGCGTTGAAGCCCGTTGCCGATTACGGGCACCGCCTCGTGCTGGACCTCTACCCCATGGTGCCGCCCGACCCGCTCGCCGCGCTGCTCGAGCTGAACGGCCAGATCGGCACGGCACCGCCGCAGCCGCAGCGACCGGGAAGCGGCAAGCCGTCGGTCGCGCGCCTCGCCACGGTGGTCATCGACGCCGGGCACGGCGGCGAGGATCCCGGCGCGCGCGGGCGCCGCGGCACGCTGGAGAAGGACATCACGCTGCTGATCGCGCGGCGCCTGAAGGCGCTGATCGACGCCGAGCCCGGCATGCGCGCGGTGCTGACGCGCGACGGCGACTACTACCTCGCGCTCGGCGACCGCGTGGAGAAGGCGCGCAAGGTCAAGGCGGACCTGTTCATCTCGGTGCACGCCGACGCCTTCATCCGACCGCACGCGCGCGGCTCGTCGGTGTTCACGCTCTCGCAGCGCCCGACGTCGGATGCGGCGCGCTGGCTCGCCAAGC
>Ga0224510_10000226_pt1 | contig 48053 bp, 38 predicted proteins | sample SF_May12_sed_USG_FD_170161 | JGI IMG/M metagenome (GOLD analysis project Ga0224510, IMG submission 170161) | Sediment microbial communities from San Francisco Bay, California, United States - SF_May12_sed_USGS_4_1 | ecosystem: Environmental > Aquatic > Marine > Sediment | place: USA: California... | reverse complement strand
AAGGGCGGTCTTCGGACCGCCCTTTTTTTGCAGGGCAGATTGTGGCAAACCCTCCTACCAGCAAGCCTCGCGGTCCGGGCCCAGCGCGACAAAGCGCGGATTCTTCGGGTCAACCTCCTGGCCAACCTTCTGCCCCAGCTGTTGCGCCTTGATGATCGCGTCAAGAACGAGGTACTTGAGCTCGGCGCCGGTGCGCGAATCCGGGTCTTTAAGCTTGTCCGGAATGACATAGCCGTCGTTGTTCTGGTACAGGAAGTCCGGCATCACCAGCGTGTATTGCCGGTTTGCATCAATTTCCTGCCAGTCCGCGCCGGCCGGCACCTGCAGGCTGACAATTCTCGAGCGTTCCGGCAGGCGACGATCGACGCATACACGGAAACCTGAAACCTGCGGAAAGTTGCCCTCGCCCTCACCGACGTAACCCGCCTCCATCAGTGTCTTGAATTCGGCGCCGTTGAGAGTCACCCAGCGCAGAAAAGACGAGAATCCGAAGGTACGCGCGATATCCTCGTAGAGGATGTCACCCATGATGTAGTCGTCGATGCGAATCGAGCCGCTGTTAATGAAAGCGAAATCCGCGACAGGCGCGCCGAATGCGCCGCGCGCCTGGTCGACGATGAAGTTGGCCCAGGCGGATTCCTCATTCCTGATGGTCTCTTCGCGCGCGTCGAATCGCGCAGCCGCTTCACCAACCCTGGCATCGACGATCGGGTACAAGCGCAGCAACTCCGCGCGCCATTCGTCTTCAAGGCCCTGGTACGCAGGATCCTTCGGGATGCTTGCGTCCAGCGCGAGCTCACTAGCGCTGATCGAAACATCGCCAGTGGCACCGAAATCCACGTCGATGCGCCAGATGACGCGCGCGTTCGATGAGCCCTTGAAAATCGCGGCTGACGTGTCACTTTGCTCGCGGCTGGCAACTTCATGCTCATGCCCGCCGACAATGAACTGCAAGGCCGGATGCCGGGCCCGCAATTCTGCGAGCTCAATATCATTCGCCATACGCAGGTGGGTCAGGCCGATGATCAGGTCGACACCCTGTGCCTCGAACTGACGAATGACGCGCTCGGCATTGGCAACGTAGTCGCGGTCGTACTCGACATAAGGTCGGCGGGTGCCGCCGTCCAGCGGATGCATCGTGAGAGCAAACACACCGATGGTCCTGTCACCATGCTTGACCGTAAACGCTCTCTGCAGCGCCTGGTCGGCAACGTCGTCACCGGTTTGCAGCGTGTAGTTATCGCCCAGCCAGTCAAAAGCCGAGGAACGAACGGCGTTGATGAAGAACGCTATATCAGGCTCGCGAATGTCGAATTCATGATTACCGGCGACAAAATAGGTCGGCGCGATTTCGTCGACGAAATTCAGCGCGCTGACCATCTGGCCACCGAACCAGACCTGGCTCTCCAGTGATGGCGACAGCAGATCGCCGGCATGCAGCACGTGCACATCGCGGCCCTCACCCTGCGCTTGCCGGATCACCGTGACGGCGCGCGCGAAACCTCCTCGCGTGCCGTCTTCTACATCGGCCACGCGATAGGTATCGTTGAGGTGGATAAAGGTCAGCCCGGGCAACTGGCTTGCATTAGACTGAAGATTGACTGCACAGGCGGACAGCAGCGCCGCAAGCGAAAAAAGGAGGAATTTCATGGCAGGTCGTTGCATTTTGGTTCTCATGACAGTTGTTACTCTGACCGGATGCGGCGAGTCACCGCCGCCAGATGCCGGCTGGTCAGCCGAAAAGGATCTTGGCGTGAACTGGGTGCGCGGCGCTGCTGAGTACCAGGCGCTCGCCATGCAAGCTTACCACCAGGCGGAACGCGATCTACCCGGGTTCCTCGAGGATCGATCCTGGTCCGCACAACCCGGGCAAAAGAATGCCCATTTTCTGCCCACCGCGATCGTGTTTGACGTCGACGAGACCGTTATCAGTGGCGTGGAATTTCAGCTGGCGGTGGAACGTCCCGTTACCCAGGCCAAACTCAACCAATGGCACAGCGAGCACCAGGCACCGGCTGTCCCCGGATTCGTGCGTTTCGCGAGCATGGCACGTGCTGCCGGGGTCGAACTGTTTTTCATCAGCAACCGTCCATGTGAACGTATCGAAGGCATTGACGATCCCTGCCCGTACGAATCAACAATCGTCAATGACATCCGCGAAACCGGCGTCGAGATCGATGCCGAGCACGTCTGGCTGGCGAACGAACGTGAACAGTGGAGCAAGGAGAAACTCGCTCGCCGCGAGGAACTCGCGCGCACACATCGTATTCTCATGCTGATCGGCGACGATCTCAGTGACTTCATCCCCTGTGTGCGCGAGGCACCATCAGCACCCTGCACCGATGCTGCCACGGTCGAGAGCCGGCAACGCAAGGTCACTGAATTCTCCGGTTATTGGGGACGCGGCTGGTACATTCTGCCGAATCCCATGCATGGCTCGTGGATGTCTTTTGACGAGCCATGAAATCGGCGTCAAAAAGAGGTATTCTGCAGGCGCGGAAATTCTCGGTAACACCTTGATTCAATGTGAATTGTTGTAAGGGGAAAAGATGGCAAAGCTGAAATGTGGCCTGATCCAGATGGGCCTGAAAGGCGACGGCTCGATGACGCCCGAGGCGATTCGTGATCGCATGATCGAGGCGCATATTCCGTTCATAGAGGACGCCGCGCGGCAAAGAGTACAGGTACTTTGCTTCCAGGAAGTTTTCACCCAGCCCTACTTCTGCCCGAGCCAGGACAGGAAATGGTACGCGGCCGCCGAAGCGATCCCGGATGGCCACACCACCAGGCTCATGCAGGAGTATGCGAAGAAGCACAGCATGGTCATTGTTGTGCCTATCTATGAAGAAACCATGCCGGGCGTTTACTACAACACTGCGGCCGTGATTGATGCTGACGGTTCCTACCTCGGCAAGTACCGCAAGACGCATATCCCGCAGGTGGACCCGGGATTTTATGAGAAATTTTTCTTCAAGCCCGGCAACCTCGGCTTCCCGGTGTTCGACACCGCGTATGTGAAGCTCGGCGTCTACATCTGCTACGACCGGCACTTCCCCGAGGGTTGGCGTGCCCTGGCGCTGAATGGCGCGCAGTACATCGTCAATCCGTCCGCTACGGTTGCGGGATTGAGCAAATACCTCTGGGAGCTCGAACAGCCAGCGTCAGCCGCCGCCAATGGCGTTTTTATCGGCGCCATTAATCGCGTCGGCAAGGAAGAGCCCTGGGCGACAAGCCACAAGATGGGCGAATTCTACGGTTCGAGTTACATCGTCAATCCGCGTGGCACTATCGAGGCACAGGCGAGTTACGGTGACGACGAACTGCTGGTGCATGAGATCGATCTCGACATGGTGCGCGAAGTGCGCAACACCTGGCAGTTCTTCCGCGATCGCCGCCCGGATGCCTACGGCGACCTGGTCATATGAGAGCTGCCGTCAGTCAGCTGCGAACCGTTGGCGAACACGTCGAACTTGAGCTCGGCGACGACCTCGCCAACAGCCCGCGCTACAACGACGACATCGCACCCACGCGCGCCACACAACGAACCTGGAGCAAGTGGCATGTCGCATCGCTCTGGGTCGGCATGGCGATCTGCGTACCGACCTACACACTGGGTGGCGTATTGACCGCGTACTTTGGCTTGTCCGTTGCCGAGGCGCTGTGGACCATCCTGATTGCCAACATCGTGGTGCTGATTCCATTGACGCTCAACGCATTTCCGGGCACACGTTATGGCATTCCCTGCCCGGTCGTTTTGCGCGCCTCGTTTGGCATTATCGGCTCCAACGTACCATCGCTGGTGCGGGCACTGGTGGCCTGCGGCTGGTTCGGCGTGCAGACCTTGTTCGGCGGCATCGCGATTCATCTGCTGTTATCGGCCTTGTTTCCAGCCTGGGCGGCGCTCGGTGGCACCGGGGAGGTCATCGGCTTCTTCATCTTCTGGATCGCAAATATCGTGGTCGTGATTCGCGGTTCCGAGTCGATCAAGCTGCTCGAAGCGCTCGCGGCGCCGTTGCTGCTGATTGTGGCTATCGGCCTGCTGTTCTGGGCGCTGCCGAAGATATCGGTGAGCGCACTGCTGGCAGCACCGGCGAATCGCCCCGAGGGCGCGCCGCTCATCGGCTATTTCATGGCCGGCCTCACGGCCATGGTGGGTTTCTGGGCGACCCTGTCGCTGAACATCCCGGACTTCAGCCGCTATGCCAAATCGCAGCGCGCGCAGGTGCTGGGCCAGATTATCGGTCTGCCGCTGACGATGTTCCTGTTCGCCGGCCTCGGCGTGGTGCTGACGGCGGCCTCGGTCGAACTCGTCGGCGAAGCCATCTCCGACCCAATTAACCTGATCGGCAAGATCGACAGCCCGTTCTGGGTCACGCTGGCGATGGCGATGATCATTCTCGCCACGATTTCGACCAATACCGCGGCCAATATTGTCTCGCCCACCAACGTCTTTCAGAATGTCGCGCCGAAAATCATTGACGAGAGTCGCGGCGTTCTTCTGACCGGCCTCATCGGCATTGTGCTGATGAGCTGGGAGTTGCTGAAAAGGCTGGGCTGGCTGGATACCGACGTCAGCGTGGAGAGCCTGTATTCGAACTGGCTCATCGGCTATTCGAGCCTGCTCGGGCCGATCGCCGGCATCATGATCGTGGACTATTTCCTGGTCAGGAAGCAGCAATACGACGTGCTGGCGTTATACCAGGACAATGCCGGCTACCCGGCCTGGAACGCGGCTGGGTTCGTCGCATTCCTCGTTCCGGTTGCGCTCACGGCACTTGCACTGAAACTGCCGGTGCTGAGCTGGTTCTATACTTATGGCTGGTTCACCGGCTCGATACTCGGCGGGCTGCTGTATTACATCGTCGCCAGGAAACAGTAGGAGATTGCGATGACCGTTCTTATCCAGGGTGGCACAGTGGTCAATGCGGATCGCAGCTTCCGTGCCGATGTACTGTGTGAGAAAGGCTTGATCACGGCCGTCGGCGAGGGACTCAAGTCACCTTCCGGTGCGACCGTGGTCGATGCCGGAGGCCAGTACGTGATGCCGGGCGGTATCGACCCGCACACGCATATGCAACTGCCCTTCATGGGTACGGTCGCGAGCGATGACTTTTATTCCGGCACAGCCGCGGGCCTCGCCGGCGGTACGACCATGATTATCGACTTCGTGATTCCCGCGCCGCAGCAGGACATTATGGACGCGTACCGGCAATGGCGCGAATGGGCCGAGAAGTCCGTTGCTGATTATTCCTTTCACGTCGCCATTACCTGGTGGGACGATAGCGTGCACGCTGCCATGGGCTCGCTGGTGAAGAAGCACGGCGTGAACAGCTTCAAGCACTTCATGGCCTACAAGAACGCGATCATGTGTGACGACGAAGTGCTCGTGAACAGCTTTACACGCGCACGCGAGCTCGGCGCCATCGTTACCGTGCACGCTGAAAATGGCGAGCTCGTGTATCGCCTGCAAAAGGAGATTTTCGAAAAAGGCGTGACCGGGCCCGAGGGACATCCCTTGTCCCGCCCGCCACAGGTGGAGGGTGAGGCCGCGAATCGTGCGATCCGCATTGCCGAAGTTCTGAAGGTACCGCTGTACGTGGTACACAATTCCTGCATTCAGTCTTTGCAGGCAATCACACGGGCGCGCAACGAAGGCCAGCGAGTTTTCGGCGAAGTGCTTGCCGGCCACCTGCTGATTGACGACAGCGTCTATCGCGACCCGGATTTCGAAGTTGCCGCGGCGCATGTCATGAGCCCGCCGTTTCGGGCCAGGGAACACCAGGCTGCGCTTTGGCAAGGACTGCAATCAGGTAACCTGCAGACTACCGCCACTGACCACTGTTGCTTCTGCGCCGACCAGAAAGCCGCCGGCCGCAATGACTTTCGCCTGATTCCGAATGGCACCGGTGGCGTTGAGAACCGGCTCGAAGTGCTTTGGCATCACGGCGTGCGTACCGGCCGGCTGACGATGAACGAATTCGTGCGCATCACGTCGACCAACACGGCACAGATTTTCAATATCTATCCGCGCAAGGGCAGCATCTCGGTCGGCAGCGATGCGGATATCGTCGTCTGGGACCCCGAAGCAACAAAAACCATTTCCGCGAGAACACACAAGCAGAACGTCGACTACAACATTTTCGAAGGCATGACAGTGACGGGCTGTGCATCGCATACCATCAGCCGGGGCAAGGTGGTTTTCGCAGACGGCGAGCTCAATGTAGAGCGCGGCGCCGGCCGTTACGTCGACCGGCCGGCCTTCGCCTCGTACTATGACGCGCTGAACCTGCAGGCTGAACTCGCCGAGCCAGCAGCGGTGCGGCGCTAGGATCACACCAGTGAACAGCAAGAAAGCCATCGACAATATTCGCGCCGGGCGCCTGGACAAGGTTGCTATTGATAAGAATTTCAGCGACTTGCACCCGCCGCTGTCGCGCTCCGAGGCATTGATCGCGGCCGACCGTTGTTACTTTTGTTACGACGCACCCTGTACCACGGCCTGCCCGACCGGCATCGATATACCGGGTTTTATTCAGAAGATTCGCAGCGACAATCTTCGTGGCTCCGCGCACACGATCTTGCGCGAGAACATCATGGGCGGCATGTGCGCACGGGTGTGCCCGACGGAAATTCTCTGCGAAGACGCCTGTGTGCGGAATACGCACGAAGACCAGCCGGTTGCTATTGGACTGTTGCAACGCTACGCCACGGATCCGATCCTGGAGAACCGCACGCCACTGTTCGAGCGCGCCGCACCGAGCGGCAAGCGGGTCGCCGTGGTCGGTGCGGGACCGGCCGGGCTGTCCTGCGCGCATCGGCTGGCCATGCTTGGTCACGATGTGGTCATCTACAGTCGCGACAGCAAGGCCGGCGGCCTGAACGAATTCGGCATAGCCGCCTACAAGACGGTCGATAATTTCGCGCAACGTGAAGTCGACTACATTCTTTCCATTGGCGGCATAGAGCTGCGGAATAATGTTGCGCTCGGCACTGACCTGACGCTCGATGAGCTTTGCGAGCAGTACGACGCGGTGTTTCTCGGCATCGGTCTCGGCGCTGTCAACGAACTTGGCATAACTGATGAAGACCTCGTGGGCGTCGAGAACGCCATCGACTACATTGCCGCGCTGCGGCAGGCCACGGATAAAAGCACCTTGCCGGTCGCCCGGCGTGTGCTCGTCGTTGGTGGTGGCATGACAGCAATCGATATTGCAGTGCAAAGCAAGCGGCTCGGCGCCGAGCAGGTGACGATCGCGTATCGTCGCGGGCCCGAGGAAATGGGTGCCAGTAAGTTCGAGCAGCAGCTCGCACAGACTAACGGCGTGTCGATTCGACATTGGCTCACACCGACAGCGATCCACGAAGAGGACGGCGAGATTACGGTCGAGCTGACCCGGACAAAACAGGATGCGCAGGGCCGCGTTGAAATGGGCGACGAAACCGAGGTGCTGCAGGTGGACATGGTGTTCAAGGCGATCGGCCAGCGGCTTGTCGACAATGGCCTCGCAGGACTCAAACTGCAGCGCGGGCGCATTCTCGTCGACGACACGCAGGCAACAACTCGCGACAGGGTTTGGGCCGGTGGCGACTGTGTCGTTGGTGGCGAGGATCTGACCGTTTCCGCCGTGCAACACGGCAAGGTTGCAGCGATTGCGATAGACAGGAGATTGCGACATGGCTGACCTGCGGTCCGAGTTTCTCGGCATTCGTTCGCCAAACCCGTTCTGGCTGGCGTCGGCACCGCCGACCGACAAGGCCTATAACGTCAATCGCGCCTTCGAGGCCGGCTGGGGTGGTGCGGTCTGGAAGACGCTGGGTGAAGATCCGCCGATCGTAAACGTCAACGGGCCGCGGTACAGCGCGCTGCACAGCAATGAACGGCGCGTAATCGGTTTCAACAACATCGAGCTGATCACGGATCGGCCGCTCAAGACCAACCTGGACGAAATCCGGCAGATCAAGCGCGACTGGCCGGACCGTGCCCTGGTTGCGTCGGTGATGCTGCCGATGAACGAGGCCGTATGGAAACAGTACATACCGATGATCGAGGACACCGGTGCCGACGCCTTCGAGCTCAATTTCGGCTGCCCGCATGGCATGTCGGAGCGTGGCATGGGCGCCGCTGTCGGCCAGGTTCCCGAGTACATCCAGATGGCAACCGAGTGGTGCAAGGCAGCGGCGACAGTCCCGGTGATCGTCAAGCTGACGCCGAACGTTACCAATATCCTGCCGCCGGCCAAGGCCGCCCAGGCCGGTGGCGCCGACGCCGTGTCACTTATCAACACCATTAACTCGATCATGCGCGTCGACTACGACACGCTGACAATGTTTCCGAGCACCGATGGCATGGGCACCCACGGTGGTTATTGCGGCCAGGCGGTCAAGCCGATTGCGCTCAACATGGTCGCCGAGATCGCACGCAATGCAGCAACCCGGAGCCTGACTATTTCCGGCATCGGCGGCATCACCGACTGGCGCGACGCTGTCGATTTCCTGGCTCTCGGTGCCAGCAATGTGCAAGTCTGTACCGCCGCCATGGTGTATGGCTTCAAGATCATCGACGACCTGGCTGAAGGTCTCAGCGCGTTTCTCGACAGCAAGGGCATGCGCTCGGTGGCGGAGTTGGTCGGCAAAGCGGTACCAAGCGTAACCGACTGGCAATACCTGAACCTGAATCACGTCTCCAAGGCCGTTATCAACCAGGACCTGTGTATCAAGTGCGGCCGCTGCCATATCGTCTGCGAAGACACTTCACACCAGGCGATAACCAGCCAGGTCAATGGCCAGCGGCACTTCGAGGTCATCGACAACGAATGTGTCGGCTGCAATCTCTGCGTCAGCGTCTGCCCGGTGGATAACTGCATAACGATGCAGGCTGTAACCGAAGGCATCGATGCTCGTACCGGCAAGCCGATCGTCAAGACGAAAGCAAACTGGACGACGCACCCGAACAATCCCATGCGCAAGGCGGACTGACGCAATGACCGACGAAGAACTGCTCGACGCGGCGCGCACCGTCCGCGAAATGGCCTATACCCCGTATTCGAAGTTTCGCGTCGGCGCCGCGATCATAGATGATCATGGCAACGTACATGTTGGCTGCAATGTCGAGAACGCCGCCTATCCCCAGGGCAGTTGCGCCGAGGCTGGTGCAATTTCCGCAATGGTTGCTTCCGGAGGCCAGCGCATCGTGACGATTGCGGTTGTAGGCGGTGGCGAAAAAACCGGCGCCTGCACCCCCTGCGGTGGATGCCGACAACGCATCAGCGAATTCGCGGACGAAGCCACACGCATCATCATCAAGGACAACGACAACGAGTGGCACACGTATTCGCTGGCCGAGCTGCTGCCCTCCTCGTTCCACCTGTAGGCGGCGGCGATACCGGCGACTCCTTCCGGATCACTACACGGCCGTCGGTCCGGTCATTTCTCGCCGGAATGGCTCGCTTCGCTGCGCTTTACTTCGGTCGAAGAATATCCCGTGCGCCGACCCAGCGTGGAAAGTAGCCGGCATCGACGCCTCGCATTACGGCCGCCTACAGGAGCTGCATGACCTCGTCGCGTGTCGGCAAGGATGGTTGCGCGCCCACCTTCGTAGTCGCAGCAGCACCGGCCGCACAGGCAAAATTGAGCGCATCCTGCGGCGACTGGCCTTCGACCAGGGCGACTGCGAGTGCTGCCGTAAACGTGTCCCCTGCTGCCGTCGTATCGACCACCTGCACGCGTGGCGGCCTGGCCCGGGCGAGGTCCTCGCCGTTTTTTTGCAGTACGGCGCCTGCCGCTCCGTACGTGGTTGCAATCATGCCGTTGCAGGCGGCCAGGCTATCGCCGTACCACGCGGCTTCCGTCTCATTGACGACAACGAGGTCGGCGCGTTGCAGCACGGTTACATCGACGCGCCTCGCCGGTGCAAGATTGACACAAAAGAATCCGGCGAAAGTTTTTGCGGCATATGAAATCGTTTCTGTTGGCACCTCAAGCTGGCAAATCAATGCGTCGGCTGCGGGTATGGCGAGGTGCTCCGGCATCAGGGCACGGTTAGCACCGGGTGCCACGACGATCTGGTTTTCACCCGACTTCGCGACCGATATCAGCGCGACTCCGGTCGCGAACTCGTCGACCGCGATACAGGCGGCGAGATCTACTCCGCCAGCCCGCAACATCGCCAGTGCTTCCCCGGCAGCGGCATCCTTGCCGACACAGGCGAGCAGGCAGACGTCAGCACCCAGCCTGGCTGCCGCGAGCGCCTGGTTTGCGCCCTTGCCCCCCGGGTAACGGCCCAACTCAGCACCGGTCACGGTTTCGCCCGGTGCCGGCAGTCGATCCGCGGTGGCAACGATGTCAAGATTGACCGAGCCTACGACGACGATCGAGGTCATGCGGACCTGCCGAAGCGCGCCAGGCGCGAAATCAGAAACTCGTAAAACCCGGGCGCATCGACGCCATAGATCCAGGTCGCGTTTGCGGGTCGGTCGGTCACGTGCCAGAAATCGATGGCGGTGTGCCCCATGGTTAACTCGGATTGCGTCTCGATCGAAATATTGCAGTCCCGCGCGACGAAAAGATCCGGTCGCAACAGCCAGGCGATCGTGCACGGATCATGCAATGGCGCACCCTCGGATGCGTACTTGAGCGTGTCGTAGCGATCAAAAAAGCTCAGCATGTCCGCCGTTGCGATGGCGACCGCATTTCCCAGCGCGCGGATCCGGGCAACGCGATCGCGCGTCGACAACACCTGGTGGGTCACGTCCAGCCCCATCGCCGTAATCGGCCGGCCGCAGCGAAACACGATATCGGCCGCCTGCGGGTCGACGAAAATATTGAATTCCGCAGACGGCGTGCAATTACCACCCTCGCGCATTGCGCCACCCATCAATACGATGCGCTCGATCCGTGACAGAATCGCCGGCTCCTTGTTTATGGCCGTGGCGATATTGGTCAACGGCCCCGTCGGCACCAGGGTGATTGACGCAGCATCGGCCGCCAGCAAGGTGTCGATGATGAAATCGGCGGCGTGCTTATTTTGCAATGGCGTTTGCGGCTCGAAAACATCGATACCATTGATCCCGGTCGGACCATGAATCGCCTCTGCGGTCTGCAACTTGCGTTGCAGCGGTTCGGCGCAACCGGCAAATACCGGCACGTGCTGTTGGCCGCCGATATCACAGATCATGCGCGCATTGCGCTGTGTCAGCGCCAGCGGCACGTTGCCGCAAACCGTGGTAATGCCAAGCAACTCAAGTTCATCGGGCGACGCGAATGCCAGCAACAGGGCGACCGCATCATCCTGCCCCGGATCGCAGTCGATGATTATTTTCTTTGCCACTTGCTAGAAGACCATCAGCAGGCCCGCGAGCGCGGCGCTCATCAGGTTGGACAGGGAGCCGGCCAGCACCGCTTTCAGGCCGAACTTTGCGATCAGTTCTTTTTTCTCCGGCACCAGCACACCGAGGCCGCCGAGCAGGATTGCAATCGACGACAGGTTCGCAAAGCCGCACAGCGAAAATGTGACGATAGCCTTGGTGCGCTCGCTCATGCCGGCAAGGTATTCGCTCAGGTGCGAGAACGCGATGAATTCATTGAGCACAAGCTTTTCGCCAAACAGGGCACCGGCAGCTCTTGCTTCTTCCCAGGGCACGCTGATCAACCACATGAGCGGTGCGAAAATCCAGCCGAGCAGGTACTCCATGGAGAGGTCCGGAAACCCGATCCAGCCGCCAAGCAGGCCGAAGATGCCGTTGATCAGGGCAATCAACGCGACAAACGCCATCAGCATGGCGCCGATATTCACGGCCAGTTTCAGGCCATCGGTGGCGCCCGTTGCTGCGGCGAGAATGACATTGGAGTACTGACTCTTTTCCATTACCAGCTTCGCACCGTGATCAGGTTCGAGTTGCCCATCCGGCATGATTATCTTGGCCATCAGCAGGCCGCCCGGAGCGGCCATAAATGCAGCTGCGAGCAGGTATTTGGTCTCAGCACCCATCAATACATAGCCCGCCAGCACAGTGCCGGCGATCGATGCAACGCCTGAGACCATGATGGCGAAGAACTGCGGCTCTGTGAGTCCCTTCAGATAAGGCCGGACCACTAATGGTGCCTCGGTCTGGCCGATGAAAATATTGGCGGCAGCGTTCAGCGACTCGACCCGGCCGGAACCGATCACCCGGTGCAGCGCGCCGCCAACGATCTGCACGATCCATTGCATCACACCGAGGTGATACAACACCGACATCAGGGAAGAGAAAAAGATAATTACCGGCAGCACATGGATCGCAAAAATAAATCCGAAACTGCCGGGATTCGCGAACGGCTGGAACAACATGGCAATACCATCGCCCGAGAATGCAATCACCGCCAGCACGCCATCGCTCATAGCGTCAATAATATTGCGCCCGACTTCCGAGTAAATTACGACAGCAGCAATCGCTGCCTGCAATGCGAACGCCGCCCCGACAATGCGCAGATTTATTGCTTTGCGGTTACTCGAGAAAATGGTTGCGATGCCAAGCAACACAACGATGCCGACGATACCGATGTAATTTCCCATGCTGATCCCCCAGCTGATCTGTTGTTGTTCTTAAAGCGGACCCCAAGGATACCGTATTGTTCAGTCGGCGCCCGTCAGAATCTCGCTGATGACAGGCGTTTTTTCGGGTGCCTGGCTGGCCATAGTACATGCCTTCCGGTAGACCGCCTCGGCGATATCCGCATCAGTTTCGCTGGCGGCATGCACGATGGCCAGCGGCGTATCGGCACCAAGCCTGGTGCCAATGGCTGCCACTGCACTGAAGCCGACAGCCATATCCAGTTTTTCACCAACCTTGCGGCGGCCGCCACCGAGGCCAATGATCGCATTGCCGATGCTACGGGTATCGACGCCGGCGAGGATACCTTTCGCCATAATCGGCCGAATAACCGGCGCAACCGCCAGGTACTTGTCACTTTTCTCCACAAAGTCCTTAGGCCCACCAAGTGCCGTGATCATTCTTGCGAAAATTTCCAGCGCGCGACCGCTGCTGACCGCATCCTCTGACTTACGCAAGGCAACAGCGCGATCGGCTGCAATGCCGGACGCGATCAGCATTTCCGCGCACAGACCCATGACCACCGCATCCAGTCGTGCTTCGCGATCTTCGTTCTTCAGGTAACGAACAGTCTCTGCGATCTCCAGCGCGTTGCCTGCCGTACGGCCAAGCACTTCGTTCATATCGGTGATCAGCACATGCGTTTTCAGATTCGCCAGCGCAGCCGTCCTGACGATGCTCAGCCCTAACTCGCGTGCCTGATCCTGCGTGCCCATGAACGCACCCGATCCGACTTTGACGTCCATGACCAGCGCATCCAGGCCCGCGGCGATTTTTTTCGCCAGTATCGAGGCGGTGATGAGCGGTACCGACTCCACGGTGCCGGTGACGTCGCGAATCGCATAAAAGCGCCGGTCGGCGGGTGCCAGGTCGGCGGTTTGGCCGATAATGGCGCAACCGGTTTCGCGGACGATTCTTTTGAATGTCGCAAAATCCGGCGCCGTGTTGTAGCCCGGAATCGCTTCGAGCTTGTCCGTCGTACCACCGGTATGGCCAAGGCCGCGACCCGTGATCATTGGCACATAACCACCACAAGCGGCAACCATGGGCGCCAGCATCAGGCTGACCTTGTCACCGACACCACCGGTCGAGTGCTTGTCGACCACAGGGCCGTCGAGATCGAGGTCTGACCAGTCAAGCACGGTGCCCGACGACGCCATGCTCATGGTCAGGGTCGCCGTTTCATTGAAGGTCAGTGAATTCAGGAATATCGCCATCGCCAGCGCCGACACCTGTTCTGCCGGAATGCTGCCGTCGGCAAGTCCATCGACAAAATACCGGATCTGCTCGCTGGAGAGCTCGCCGCCATCGCGCTTGGTTCGTATGACGTCCGTGAACAGCATCAGTCAGCGCATCCGCGCAACACCCGGCCGCACCCGGCGGCGACGCATGGTTCCAGGACCATGACGCCGTGGGCGCGAACATCGGCCGCCATTATCGCTGCCAGGCAAGCATCTGCATGTGCCGGATAAACCGTGTGTTTCTGCATCTGTGTTTCCGCTTTGATGGGCTGTGCTTAGACCAGTTCCAGACATCTTATCGAACTCGGAACAAATCCGTAACCGGCAGCACTCAGTCAAGCCCGGCGACTGCCGCTAGGCTATACTTTTGTCGCGAATAACAGAATCATGGGGGGGAGACTCGTGAACACTTCATTCAGCATTAAATCATTTTTCATTGCCGCGCTGGCGATTTTGTCCATGGCTGTTTTTGCAAGCCCGGCGCAAGCACAAAGCACTACTTCATCTTTACGCGTGCTCGTCACAGACACCGGCGGTGCAGCCGCCGCTAACGTCAGTGTGCGTGTCACTCATGTTCCGACCGGCCGATCCATTTCTGTGGTGTCGAACGATGCCGGAGTTGCGAACGCGCTGGGTCTTGCAGTCGGTGGGCCTTATGAGGTTGCTGCCACCGGCGACTATGCCGCTGACGTCCTGCAAGGCATTTATCTTGAACTCGACAAGACAGAAGTGGTGGCGTTGAGTGTGCGATCGGTACTCGAAGAAGTGGTCGTTACCGCGAGCACGCCGACGGCGGAGGTCGGTTTCGGCATTGGCACGGCATTCGACCGCACCAGGATCGATGCGACTCCGTCGCTGTCGCGCGACTTCGTCAGTACCCTGGCCACCGACCCGAAAATCATGGTCGATAACAGCGTTGACCGCGGCCCTGCCGTATCGGTCGCAGGCGCCAACTTCCGCTACAACAACCTGACCATCGACGGTGTGGCGCAGAACGATAATTTCGGCCTGTCGTTTAATGCCTCGGCCACGCAACGCACACCGATTTCCATCGACGCGATCGAAGCCCTGACCGTGAACGTGGCACCCTACGACGTTACTTACGGCAACTTCCTCGGTGGCAATATCAATATTGTCACCAAGTCCGGAACCAACGAGTTTGAAGGCAGTGTGTTTGCGTTCATGACCGACGAGAGCTTTACCGGCAACAAGTCGAAGGGATCCGACCTGGGTATCACCAGTTTTGATGAGCAAGTATACGGATTCACGTTTGGCGGCCCGATCATCAAGGACAAGCTGTTCTTTTTTGCCAATTACGAAAAATTTGAGACCACGCGGCCATCCAATTCGCAAACCATCGACAATATCGTCGGCGTCACCCAGGCCGACGTAGACCGGGTCATCGATATTTTCCAGACCGAGTACGGTTTCGACCCGGGTACCTTTGACGCGACGGACGATGACCAGGATGAGAAGATCCTGGTGAAGCTCGACTGGTATATCAATGACCAGCACCGCGCCGTTGCCAGCTACCAGCAGGCGGACGGCGATGTCTTGTTCGATGACTTCCCGGACCTCGCGGTATTGCAGTCGAATCGCTACAACATCAATGAGAAACTCGACGCGGTGTCAGTGCACTTGTTCTCGAACTGGACCGACCGGCTGTCGTCCGAGTTCAAGTATGGCAACAAGAAAGTTGAAAACCGCCAGGTCAGTATCGACTCATCGACGCCGGACTTTGCCATACTGGCGCCGGGGTTCGGCACGATCACGGCGGGCGGCGACCGCTTCCGGCATAACAACCTGCTGGACAACGATTCCGACCAGCTGCGCCTGCAGTTTGACTATGCGGTTGGTGATCACATCATCACCGCGGGATACGAGCGCGAGGCCAAGACGGCCGCCAATACCTTCGTGCCGTTTACGCGCGGCCAGTTCCTGTTCTTCCCCAGCGATCCTGATGGCATCCCGGGCAATGGTGATGAGCTCTCCGGCATCGATAATTTTGAGCTGCGCAATATTGGGCTTGTTCTCTACGGCGGCTCGACCACCGGTGTCATTTCCGATGCCGCCAGCACCTTCGAGCTGGTAACCGACAGCTTCTATGTCCAGGACGAGTGGGCCATCACCGATGACGTGGTATTGAAGTTCGGTGTTCGTCTTGACGAAAACAGCAACAGCGACAGTGTGCCGCTTAACACCAGCTTTGAGGCGCGCAATGGCTTTGACAATACCTTCAACCTGGACGGCAACGATCTCGTCATGCCACGTTTCGGATTTGACTGGGCTGTGAACGACAGGCTGACGATCAGGGGCGGTGCCGGCCTGTTCGGTGGTGGCGAGCCGCTGATCATGTTATCCAACAGCTACGCCGGCAACGGTGTGACCCGCAATATCGTCTGCGGTGCCTGTATCGGCGAAGCTTTCGGTGTTCTCGGCCAACTTGCGGCGGCATTGCCCAGCCCAACCATTGCCGCTGAGTTGCTGCAACAATACAACGGCGTCAACGCAGACTCGGACGTCGAGGCAATTTCGCCGGATTTCGACACGCTTAGCACCTGGAAGTACAGCCTTGGCGCAGAATTCACCCTGGGTAACGACTGGCTGCTGTCGGCGGACCTTATCCTCTCCGAAGTCGAGGATGGCTTCAATGTCCGCGAGGGTCGGCGTACCGTAACCGGCACCGCGCCCGATGGCCGCAATATTTACAGCTTTACCCCGGGTGGTGACTACATCCTGGAAAATACCAGCCAGGGTGACAGCACGGTATTCACCCTGAATGTTTCCAAGTCCTGGGATACTGATGCCGGGCTGATTGACGCCACCCTGGGTTACACCAATACCGATGCCGACGAGATTCGTTCCTATAACCGTTTCGTAACTTTCGAGACCTACGCGTTCGATGCGACCACGGACTTTAATAATATGGGACTGTCACCATCGACCTACGAAATTGAGGATCGAGTCACCGCGACCTTCGACTGGTCGAAGAATCTGTTCGGCGACAACCGGACTCGCGCGAGCCTCGTCTATACCGGGCGCTCTGGACGGCACTACTCGTACACGTTTGGTAGTGCAGATGCCGCATTCGGTGGCACGTTTCTGGCCGATTTCGGCAGCGAGGGCGACAACCCCGGCTCGCACCTGTTCTACGTGCCGACCGGAATTTCCGACCCGATCGTCACCGGCGACCCCACGTTTCTCGCCAACCTCGATGGCTTCATCAGCAGCAACAGCTGCCTGAAAGGGAATCGTGGCTCGATCATCGGACGAAACGCCTGCGAGACAGGCTTTGTCAGCATCATCAGCCTCAGGCTGAGCCAGGAAGTGAGCCTCTGGAGCGACAAGAAACTGGAACTGATGCTGGATATCGAGAACTTCGGCAATCTGCTCAATGACGACTGGGGCCGTGTCGACAGCTACTCATCGCCATCCAACGTGGCGCTCGCCAATGTTTCGATCGTGGGCGGACAGTATGTCTATACGCCGATCTCGGGCTCACAGCTCAGCCCGGAAACGATCGCGCCAAGACCTGCGATTGCGCGCTTGCCGTCGGTTTATCGTGTCCAGTTTGGCGTGAATTTCCGCTTCTAGAATTGGCTTTTCCCGCAACGCCAAAGGGGCAGCTTCGCTGCCCCTATTTTTTCTGCCAGAATGTCAACGGCATGAGACATTCCCTGCGACTACTACCGGTCTTTTCTCTCGCTGTTCTGGCCGCGTGCACGCCGACAGCCGACACTCAATTGCAGCTTCGCATCCTCGCGACCACAGACCTGCATATGCACATCGTCGACTATGACTATTACCAGGACCAGCCCTCGGTTTCACTCGGACTCGCGCGCACGGCAGCGCTGATCAGGACTGCGCGCAGCGAAGTCAGCAACAGTGTCCTGGTCGACAATGGCGACCTGTTGCAGGGCAATCCGCTCGGCGACTTCATCGCGCGGGAACGTGGCCTGCGCGCAGGTGATGTGCATCCGGTCTACAAGGCCATGAACCTGCTTGACTACACGGTCGGCAATATTGGCAATCACGAGTTCAACTACGGCCTGGATTTTCTTGATGGCAGCATCAAGGGCGCGAATTTCCCCTATATCAGCGCCAACGTGTTTCACGACGACGGCGACCATGACCCGGGTAACGACCAGCCCTACTACCGGCAGTACCTCATTGTCGAGCGGCAGCTGCTTGCCGATGACGGCAGCTCGCACGATATCCGGGTCGGCTTCATCGGTTTCGTGCCGCCGCAGATCATGAACTGGGACCGGACCAACCTGCAGGGCAAGGTAGTCGTGCACGACATCATCGATACCGCGCACGAGGTGGTGCCACGGATGAAGGCCGCAGGCGCCGACATCATCATCGCCATCCCGCACTCAGGGCTGGGTGCCACGGAGAGACAGGGCATGGACGAAAACGCAGTCTGGCTGCTGTCCACGGTGCCGGATATCAACGCGATCATGTTCGGTCATAGCCACCGCGTCTTCCCCAGCGAGACCTATGCCGGTATCACCAATGTGGACATAGATAAGGGCACCATCAATGGCGTCCCTGCAACCATGCCGGGCTCCTGGGGCAGTCACCTCGGTTATGTTGATCTTGAGCTGACGGTCAGTGCGAATGGCGGCTGGCGCGTTACCAATGGCATGGGTCGAACCCGGCCGATTGTTGCACAGAGCGGCGACGAAATCGTGCCGCTGGTCGAGCCCGATGCACAAGTACTGGCGGCCGTGCGGGAGGAGCACAATGCGGCGATCGACTACGTGCGCACCGCCGTCGGCGAGATCAGCGCACCGATCAACAGCTTTTTTGCGCTGGTGCAGGACGACCCGTCGATCCAGATTGTGACCGACGCGCAAAAACGCTATGTCGAGCGGCTCATTCAGGGCACCGAATTCGATGGCCTGCCGGTGCTGTCGGCGAGCGCACCGTTCAAGTCGGGTGGGCGGTCCGGCAGCGACTACTTTACCGACATTCCCGCCGGCGAAATCGCGCTGAAGCACATCGCTGATCTTTACCTATACCCGAATACGCTGCGGGTGGCGAAGCTGACCGGTGCCGAGGTGCGCGAGTGGCTGGAAATGTCGGCCGGCGCATTCCGGCAGATTGATCCCCGTCTTGACAGTGATCAGGAATTACTGGATCCCGCGTATCCGTCCTACAACTTCGATGTCATCGACGGTGTCGACTACCGTATCGATCTGACCGTGCCACGTCGCTACGACAGCGACGGCAAGCTGGTCAGCCCGCACAGTCAGCGCATCGTCGAGCTGAGTTTTGCCGGCCAGCCGGTCGAGGATGCGCAAGCCTTCCTGGTGGCAACCAATAACTATCGTGCCTATGGCGGCGGCGCGTTCCCGGGCATGGATGGCAGCAACATCGTCATCGTCGCGCCCGACACAAATCGTGATGTGCTTGCCAACTACATCATCGAGGAAGGAATCGTCAATCCGTCCGCCGATGGCAACTGGTCATTTGCACCGATTCGCGGCGACGTCAGCGTAATCTTTTCATCCTCGCCGCAAGCGGCCGCAGTCCTCGCGCCGGCAGCGCCGATTCAGCACCTCGGCGTCGATGCAAACGGCTTTGGCCGTTACCGGATTCAACTTTAGGTGCTGGCCGCCGCTTCGCGCTCGCGCAACAGGTTTACGTAGGCTTTCAGACCGAGCAGGAACAAGACGAAGGCCGACAAGCGTGCACTGCCGCCAACAATGGCAAGGGAGTAGCCAACCTGGCCCGGGTCGCCAAAGCCGTAATCGGTAATGGCGGCAACCGCGGTCGGTCCGACCAGCAGACCGATCGCGTTCGACATGAAGAAATAGAATCCCGCGGCGAGCCCGAGCATCGTGCCCGGAAACATTCTTTGCATGGCCGCCGCAGCACCGGCAAAACACATATTGCTGCCGAATATCGCCAACACCATCCATGACAAGGAGGCCACATCCGACCCCATCAGCGGATAAATCAGGCTGAACGGCACCGCGAATGCGGACCCGATCGTAACCAGTTTATAACTCGAGCCCTGCACGCCTTTGCGGCTCAGGAAATCCGCAGTCATGCCGCCCACAAACATTCCGCAGAGCCCGCCAAAAAGCTGCACCATGCCATACGAGAAACCGGCGGTCTTGGTGTCCAGACCAAAGCTGCGCGACAGGAACGTCAGGTCCCAGAAGCCCTGCGCATATGCAGCCAGCGAGATCAGGGCCATACCCAGGTACAGGCAGGCAATGGGCAGCCAGTTCTTGCTTGCGTACGCGAAGACTTCCGGCAGCGGCGCCGCATCCGCAGCTTTGAGGCTGCGTTCAGCCTGCTTTTCCAGGGCTGCCACGCTGTTGTTCCTTGGTTCGCGCACGGCGAGCATGCCCAGCGTCATGACCATGCCGACGACGCCGAGAAAGATCAGCACCAGCTTCCACGCGGCCGAGCCGCCTATAAACAATACCTCGCTCCAGCCATCCGCGGCGGTGATGCCCTGGGCGACTGCAAACAGCGCACCACCGGCCGCATAGGACACGCCGATACCGATCGGTGCACCGAAAAGAAACACACTGGTTGGTGTGGCGAGCCGCTTCGGCGGAAAATAGTCAGTCAGCAGCGACAGCGTGGATGGCAGCAACGCAGACTCGCCCAGGCCAACGCCCATACGCAGGACCAGCAGGTGCCAGAACTTGCTGGCAAGGCCACTCAATGCAGTGGTAAGGCTCCAGATAAAAACGCCCATCGCAATCAGCCACGGACGATGCATCGAATCCGCGAGCCGACCGATAAAAAGTCCTACCGTGGCGTAGAAAAGGCCAAATGAAAAACTGCCGATAAGGCTGATTTGAACATCGGAAAGCAACAGGTCCGCTTTAATGGGTTCGATCAGGACCGCGATGACGAAGCGGTCCATGTACGACAACACGTAAAAGCACATCATCAGCACGACCACGAACCACGCATACGCGGTCTTCGGGTAATTTCGCGTTGCCGGTTTTTCGTCCATCGTCATAAGCGTTCCGCTAGCGATGCGATTTTCTTTTGTTGCGTCTCGTCCAGTGGCGTAAGCGGCGGCAGCAGCCGATGCCATGCCGCGTTGCCGGTGCGGCGGGCAACCAGCGTCTTGACGGCCGCCACCATCGGCACCGACTGGATGATCGATCGCAGCTCGCGCAGTTCAACCACGTCCTCAGCCACTGGCGCTGCTCTCTGCTGCCAGACGCGCGCCGCCAGTGCCGCAGTCGCATTCACCGACGCCGATATGCAGCCGGCATAACCATGCTTTACGGCGTCCGGCAAGGGCGCCTCGCTGCCGGGGAATACGTCGAACACCGCGCCGAAGCTGGCCGCCATCTGTTGCGTGTAGTCAAGGTTTCCCGACGAATCTTTCATGCCGCGCATGTGACTCGGGTAGGCGTCTATGAGTCGCGTCACCAGGTCGGTCGAGAAACTCAGCCCGGTCAATTGCGGGAAGTTGTAAAGGTAGATACCGATATCGGTGTCGGCAACCGCATCGATAACCGCAGCGAAATAGTTGAACAAGCCATCATCTGGCACAGGCTTGTAGTAATACGGCGGCAGCAGCAAGGCTGCGTCAAACCCGAGCTCGGCTGCAAGCGCCGTCAATTCAATGGTATCGGCGAGCGCCGGAGTACCGGTGCCAACCATCAGCGGGTACTGCCGTAACGATGAGCGGGCTGCCGCCCGCATGATGGCCGCGCGCGCCCGATTCGATTGCGAATTGGCCTCTCCGGTTGTGCCGAGCACGTTCAGGCCGTCGCAGCCCGACGCCAGCGCCCATTCGCAATGCTCCATAAACAGATCGAAGTCCGGGTTGAAGTCGGTGTCGAATGGTGTCGGCACCGCGGCCAGCACGCCGCTGACTTTCTTGTCCAAGCTGATCTTTCCTTTCGGCGTCGGGCACGCCTGGCTAAGATTTCGAGAAGAATTCCTTATTGATCTGGATAAATTTTTGTTCTTCTTGCGGCACGTCATCGATATGCCGGATGGCATCCACAGGGCAGATGGTCTCACAGAGTGCGCAGGCAATGCACTCTACCGGGTCAATGTAGTACATCGTCTCGCCTTCGTGAATGCAGTCGACCGGGCAGACGTCGACGCAACGGCCGTCCTTGACACCGATGCACGGTGACATGATGACGAAGGTCATTCAGCGGCCTTTCCAGTCCGGCTTGCGCTTCTCGCGAAATGCCCGCGGACCCTCGTCTGCGTCCTCGGACTGCAAGGCGGCGATCAGGGACGGCAGGCGCTTTGCCTGCGCCTCGTCGATCGACAGATCACTGGTTTCCTTGACACATTCCTTGATCGCTTTGACGGACAACGGCGCACATTCGAGGATCTCGGCAAGCCAGCGATTGACCGCCTCGTCGAGCTGCTCCGGCGGCACGACTTCGTTGACCAGGCCATACTGCATGGCCTCTGCCGCCGAAATCCGCCTGCCGGTCAGCAGCATGCCCATCGCGACCTTTTGTGGAATCATCCTGGGCAACAAGATCATGCCCCCGTCCACCGGCATGCGGCCCACGCGCGCCTCCGGCAAACCGAACGAGGCATGCTCGGCCGCGATCACAATGTCGCAGCCCAGCACGAGCTCGAAGCCACCGCCGACCGCCAGGCCATTGACGCGCGCGATTACCGGCACGTGCAGCGACTTGCGCAGTGCCAGCCCGCCAAAACCGCCGGCGCGGGCATGCGCCCAGTACTCGAGTCCGCTCAGCGTGTTGCCACCGGCCTTCATATCGGCGCCGGCACAGAATGCTTTCTCGCCGCTGCCGGTCAACACCACGACGCGTACGTCCCGGTCGACTTCGATGCGCTGCCAGATTGCTTCGAGTTCGTCCGCCGTTGCGTCGTCAACGGCGTTCATGCGATCCGCGCGATCGATCGTTACGCGCGCAACATGGTCCTGCAGCGTGTACAGGACCGGCATCAGGCGCTGGCCCTGCTCGCTCTGGACTGGCGCAGCTCGCCAAGAATCTCGTCGTTGTGCTCACCCAGTCGCGGCGGTGCCATACGCACGCCGCAGTCGATCGCGGAGAAATGGATCGGGCAGGCGATCGCCCGCATCCTGCCATTAAGCGGGTGCTCGAACTCGACAATCATTTCATTGGCTTTCGTCTGCTCATCGTCCAGTACCGCCGAGAGCTCTTTCACGGGCGCGCAAAGCAGGTCCGCCGCCTCGAGGCGTTCTATCCAGAGAGTCGTGGACTGTTTGGAAAATTCCGCGCGAAAACGATCCTGCAGATAGGCTTTCGCGGCGCGCTGTGCGGCAAGGTCCGGATACTCGACCGACAGGTCTTCAATCTGCAACACCTTACAGATGTCCTGCAGCGGATTCGCCTTGAATGCGCCAACCAGCACGAGGGCACCGTCCGCGGTCGGGAATACGCCGGTTAACGGCATTTCGGCCCAGTTGATTTCCTTGCCACTGTGCAGATGGCAGGTAGCCTCCTGCATCTGCATCGCGATCATTGAATCGTAGAGCGACACCTCGACACACTGTCCCTTGCCGGTCTTCGCAACTCCAATTAACGCCACCAGGATCGCCTGCACGAGGTGCATGCCGGCCGTGTAATCACAGAGCGCTGTCGGATAGATCGACATCGGCACGGATGCATCGGCGCGACGCATCATGACGCCACTCATGGCCTGGGCGAGGACATCCTGGCCGCCCTTGTGGGCATAGGGGCCGGTCGGACCGTAGCCGCTGCCGCTGGCGAAAATGAGCTTCGGATTGAGTTCGCGCAGCTTCTCGTAGCCGAAGCCGATGCGGTCCATGACACCGGCCCGGAAATTGCTGACCACGACGTCGGCATCACGAATCAGCTGGTAGACGATATCTTTGTTCTCGTCCTGGCGCAGGTCCAGCGCCAGCGAACGCTTGTTGCGATTCAGGCTGCAAAATACCGGGTTATTGAGCCCGACTTCGTCGCTTGCGCCAAACGCAGTTCGCGACAGGTCACCGCCGCGGGGATTTTCGATCTTGATCACGTCGGCGCCGAAATCGGCCAGCATTTGCGTCGCCGACGGTCCCATCATGACCTGTGTGAAATCGACGATGCGTATGCCGTCCAGCGGCAGCGTGCTTGCCTTGCTCATGCCGCGCACTCCTCGACACCGGTGGCGTTCGCCGATGGCCTGTCACCAGGATCAGCGCCCTGCGCGCGCATGGTTTTCTGGATTTTCTGCGGATCGACGTTGCGAATATTGATGTTCTCCTGCAGGGCGATGCCGGCCGCAATGCCGGCGACCTGCCCCTGCACCATGCAGGGCGGAATCTCGCGCGAGCGTTTCTGCGCCTCGGGCTCCGCCGAATAGTGCCGGCCGGCAACGATCAGTTGCTCTACCCGGGTTGGCAGCAAAGCGCGATACGGCGTGTAGTAATCGCGGCCACGGCACACGGTGTCCGTAAAGTAGCGGCGATTGACGACATCGTCCTTGGTAACGACGTACTCACCCTTGAGCATGCGCGTCGTACGCACCCCAACCTGCTCCGCCGCGCCAAGCATGCTCGCGTTTTCAAATCCCGGCATATGCTCGCGCACGTAGTGATACAGGTTCATCATGCGCTCGCGACCTTCGTATTCCGCCCTGGTGAGGTCCTCGACCGAAATGCCGTCATAGCCGGGCATGTGCGGGCAATTGCACCAGACGATGCCCGGAATTGGCGTTTTCAGCCACCACATTTCCCAGGCACCGCCAATGATGCGCCGTGCCTGCCGGTTGATTTTCGCGAATTCCTCCGCTTCTTCGTATTCGAAACGCTCGGCTTCTTCGGTATCGACATTCGCGAGCCGGAAAACCGTGGTCACTATGTACTGGCCCTGGGAAAAGTCCGCACCGGCGCTGATCGCAACATCGAGGTCACCCGTGGTGTCGATGACGATGCTGCCGCGGATCGCCTGCCGCCCCATCTTGGTCTGGCAAATTACACCCCGGATCGCACCGTCTTCAACGATCGCTTCGCTGAACCAGCTGTGCAGGCGCAAGTTGATATTGTTTTCGCGAATCAGGTCCAGCGAGGTCCGTTTCCAGGCATCGGGATCGAAGGCGGCTGCATACACGATCGGCTGCGGCTTTTTCGCCTGGTGGAAGTCGTGTACCCCCCAGCGCGACCACTTGCGATACATCTCATCGCTTGCGTAACGATCCTCGAGAGGCGGCACAACTGCCATGCCTTCTTTCTGCATGCGCTGCACGAATTCGTCGACGATGCCGGAGACCGTAATCTCCTTGCCATTCACCATGTCGTCGAGCACCAGCACCATGCCGCCGGACGCCATGCCACCGAGGTGGTGATAACGCTCCAGCAGGGTTACCGAGCAGCCATTGCGGGCTGCCGAAACGGCAGCTGTTACGCCAGCCGCGCCACCGCCAACGACCACCACATCCGATGTCGCCACGACGGGAATATTGTCCTGGTTGCCTTGCATAAGTTGCCCTCCATGGCGCCAATCTAGACACTTGCGAACTATTCTACAATGGCAGAAACTGCATAGTAATTATGACTAATCGGAATACAACGGATATTCGCCTGCAGGAGCTGCTGGTATTCCAGGCCATCCTGTCAAACGGCAGCATTACGGCGGCGGCCGAGGCGCTGGGCCTGCGGCAGTCCGGCGTCAGCAAGCAGCTCAAGATTCTGCGTGAATACTTCGGCGACGAGTTGTTTGTACGCAGCGGTCGCGGCATGGCGGCGACCAACAAGGCCCTGTCGGTCGCGCCGCAGATCGCCAGCCTGATCAACGCCTTCGAGACCCTGCACGGCGAAATCGCCTTCGACCCGGGCGAAATCGAGCGCGACTTCGTGATTTCGACCACGGACGAGATCCAGCATTTCCTGCTGCCGGAGCTGGTTACGCGGCTCGCGGCCGAGTCGCCGAGATCGCGTATTATTTTCAAGGTTCTCGACCGCGACTATGCCGCCAGGCAACTCGAATCAGGCAGCGTCGATGTTGCGATTACGCCGAACTGGCATGTGCCTGAACATCTGAAACAAAAGCGCCTGTTCAGCGATGACTTCGTCGTCATTCACCGCGGCGGCCATCCCTGCGGGGGCCGCAAACTGACCTTGCAGGACTATCTGGCCGCATCACACATGATGGTCTCGCCGCTGGGCCATATTTTCGGCCCTGTCGATGAAGTCCTGCACGCTGATGGCAAGCAACGATTTGTCAGCCTGGTGGTGCCGTATTTCATGCAGGTTCCCGATGCACTGCTTGGCTCCGATCTGCTGCTGACGCTGCAACGCCGGGCCTGCGAGGAGCTGGTCCGGAATCACGCGCTCGCGATTTCGGAGTTGCCGCTCAACGCACGTCCGGTCCACTACTACCTGTTCTGGCACAAGCGCTACGACAAGGACTCAACCAACCAGTGGCTGCGACAGGTGTGCTGCGACATCCTGGGTATCTGAAGAACTCGTTTTACAGGCGCCCGGCAAAAAAATCGGCAGTAGTCTCCGTAACTTCGGCCGCAATCTCGGGCTGGTTGGTATAGAAGCCCAGCGCATGGTCTGCAGTAGCAACCACGTGCCGTACCACCTCGCTGCTGCTGCTTGCCGCGGCAATGGCCGCCTCGGACACGGCCGGCGGCACCACATCGTCCTGGTCGCCGTACAACACCAGCAAGGGGCCCTTGAAGGACGCCAGCGATGCCAACGGCATGGTCTGTTCGATGTCGGTGAACCAGCGGTAACCGAGTTGCAGGGTCGTTCCCCAGCGCGTCGTGTATTCGGCCACCCCGGTGTCCTGTGCCAGGTCCCTGAGCGCCTGGTACTTTGCCGCACCGCCGAACTCGATAATTTCGCGTTCCGCACCACTGTTCAGCGCCGGCGTCCAGGTCACCATCACTTTGTAGCTCGGGTCGACCTCGGCAAGCAGTACCACGAGGCGGCCGCCCATGCTGTAGCCGAGCAGGCCGACCCGATCCGCATCGATGCCTGGCTGCGCGATGGCGTAATTACGCGCCGCATGCAAATCCTGCAGCATGTTGCTGAGATTGTTATTGGTGAACGGCTCGGAACTGTCACCGCAGCCCGGGAAATCCATGCGAATCGACGCGATGCCGCGCTGCGCCATGGCCTCCGCGGCTAGCTGGTAGCCGCCACCTTCCTGCCGGGAGCCACCGTGGCCATGTGCCATGACGACCAGCGGCGCACGTTGTCCCGCGGCCAGGGCCGGCGTTACGAACGTTACCGGCACGGCCACACCGCGCGATTCGACAGTAGTGTCAATCGAACGCATTGCTGTTGTCTCCGGCTTGCCCGATGTTCCGGGCGCGCAGGCCGAGAAAGCGCCGAGGCTAAAAATAATGACGGTCGCAACAATAATTCGCGCCATAGTGGTCGACTCCGGTGAGCACGGTTTATTATGCCTGAGCGATGCGGAGATCAGACATGCAAATTTTTCGACGCAATAAAATTGTTGCTTTACTGCTGTGCTGCTTTCTGCCGGCCGTGGCTCTTGCGCAGCATGACAGTGATGATGTCGTCGTTACGCTGCTGTTCACGAACGACATGGAGAGCGCCTACGAGCCGGTGCCGGCCTGGTGGCGTGACGATCTGCAACACATCGGTGGTATCGCCGAGCTGACCACCCTGATAAACGATGTGCGGCGCGAGCAGCCAAACGTTTTTCTGTTTGACTCCGGTGATATTTTCACAGGCGCCTTGTCCCGGCTGACCGAAGGCGCGCTGATGTTCGAGTTCATGATCACGATGGGCTACGACGCGATGGCGATCGGCAATCACGAGTTCGACTACGGTGAGGCGATACTCGAATGGCAGAAGAACCACGCGCCGTTCCCGGTGCTCGGCGCGAATCTCTTTTATAAGGGTACCGAGCACCCGTTTGCACAACGGCACGCGATCATCGAGCGCAATGGTATTCGTATCGGCGTTATCGGTACGCTGGGCCAGGATGCGGCTGCCTCGGCGATCGCGCCATGGCATATCGATGAACTGGAGGTGATCGACCCCGCTGTGGCATTGCAGAAGTCGGTGAGCGAATTGCGCAATGACGTCGATCTCATCATTGCCCTGACGCACCAGGGGCACACAGCGCCAATGCAGACCGATGCCGAAGCCGACCCGCGCCTGGCGCGCGACATCGATGCCGACATTGCTCTTGCGGGTGCGGTGCCAGGCATCGATGTACTGTTTGGCGGCCACGCTGACGCCGGCACCTGGGAACCGGTGGTGCAGCCGGACACTGGCACGCTGATCATGCAAACCTTCGGCCAGGCAACGTATCTCGGTTACCTGCAACTGACGCTCGATGGCGAGACTCGCCGCATCAAATCCTGGGACGGCAAGCTGCTGCCGGTGGATTCGGACCGGCTGCAACCCGACCCGATCATCGTGCGCAAGATGGAGGCCTATCGCGCTGCCTACCCGGAAATCACCGAGGTTGTCGGCAACGTCGAGCAACGCCTGAACCGGCGCTACTTCGACGAATCAGACCTCGGCAACCTGCTGACCGACATTGCGGTCGAGATGACCGGTGCCGACATCGGCATGCTGAACCCGGGCGGAATTCGCAAAGACATTCCACAAGGCGCGGTCGAAGTCGCCGACATCCTCGACACGAATCCATTCGTCGATCCGGTCGTCGTGGTGCAGGTCACGGGCGAACAGCTGCGGGCGATTCTGGAACAGTCTTTCACCTTGCTGCGAGGACTGCTGCAGGTCTCGGGCCTTGAGATCGTGTACGACACCTCGAAGCCGGAGCGGCAGCGCCTCGTGTCACTCAGTCACAACGGCGTCGCCGTACAGCCCGATGACGTATTTGAAGTGGCGACGCCGGCGATTATTGCCGGTGGCGGCGATCACTACGATGAATTTCTTGACACCAGGCTATTGCGCGAGGCCCGGCCGCTCGGCGAGCTGACCATCGACTACTTTCGCAAGCATGGCAACATCGCGACGCCGGCCTCAGGCCGCCAGCGCGACCTGGCTCTTAGCCCGTAATTACCGGCCACCAGAACGATCGCGCGGGCCTGCACCATGGCCATCGAGGCAAAAAAAAGGCGCTCCGAAAGAGGAGCGCCTTCTAAGGCTTTCATTGCACTTCTTCCAGGGCGATTTCTGATTTAGAAATCGACCCGGATACCAAGCTGAATGCGATACAGCGAGTCCCAGGTGTCCACGACCTGGACCGGGGGACTGAACGATGTGTAATTGTAAGTATTGGTAGCAGTATCGATACCCGCCGTTACGACGCCGACTGCTGACAGGATGTCCTGGGTGTTGATAAAGCGCTTCCTGCCGTAATCTTCGTTGATCAGGTTGAGCACGTTCTCGATGTCCAGATAGAGCTTCGCTTTTGCCTCGCCGAAGAATGGCAACTCCTGCTGCAGGCGAATATCGAGATCGCTGAACCACTTTTCGTCGTACGTACCTTTCTTCTGTATGGCGCCGCGCTTCAGGTCATTTCTGTCCACCCAGCTAAAGAACGCGTCGGTGTCGAAGCCGGGTCCGAAGTTAACCAGTGGATCGTTTTCATCGACCGGGACGTACAGCAGGTTGCGCGCCCGCCCACCAGTGTCGCCGATCGCACCGGCAAAGGGCTGGCCGAGATACACCACGCTGACCGGGCTGCCGGCTCGGTACTGCATGAACGCGGTGATACTGGTCTTGTAGTCCGCCCAGATATTTTTCGAGAATGTCGTATTCAGGACGAAATTGTGCGGCGTGTTACGCAGCGAGGGGCCGACTGGCACGTTGACAATGTCTGTCGCCACGACAGCGCGGAAGTTCTCGGCCGCAGTGAACGACGTGCCGGGGTTGCCGACTTCGGACTCGTTGTACGAGTAGCCGCCATTCAGGTTCAGGCTCCAGCCATTATCGTAGTCAAAGGCCTTGGCGAGCTGTATGGAAGCGGTAAAGGTGTTGCCGCCATTGCCCGGGAGGTTGGTCAGGAATACGTCCTGGTTAACAAAAGCCGCAAAGCAAGGCGCGGTTACATTGTCGAAGCCCTGGCGAAGACCGGCAAAGGTCGCCGCGCAGCCTGCCGCCAGCGGGTCCACCTGGTCATATACAGGACGACCATCCGGCGCTGTGCCGACCTGCTGCAATGACAAATCGAGGAAGTCGTACTGATCATTGAGGTCGCCGTAGATCAGGTCAAAGCGCACGTTCCAGTCACTCAGGAACTCGCTCTCAAACGCCGTGTTGTGCTCCAGGCCGAGGCTGTAGCGGGTCACGGTAGCGAGCTCGATATTGGGGTCGGTCGCGTTGACGGCGCCGGCCGTGTTCAAGGCCTGCTGCTGGGCGGCATCGAGTACGCACTGCGGAATGCCTGCAAAGCTGCCTCCCGCAAGCACGTTGTATGGGCCCGCCCCGCAGGCCGCGGTGGTCGTAGCTTGCGCCCGGCCCAGGGCACCACCGAAGTTCTGGAAGGCATTGGAGAACCAGACCGTCGGATCGTTACCCGAGAATACGCCATACCCGAGCGACAGCCGGGTATCGCCGTATTTCTCGGGCAGGGTCCAGTTGAAACCGATACGCGGCTGCACCGCATCCAGGCCATCAAAGCCGACCTGGTTGGTCATGCCGTAACGATCCACGTAGTTCTGGTTCAGCAACGGCGCGTCGTTGGACGTGTACTCGTCGATGCGCACACCGAAGATCAGCTCCATGCTGTCGTTGATATTCCACTTGTCCTGCACGTAGTAGGAGTCGATGTCGCGGGTGAATGCAGCCGCTGCATCGTCCGGAACCCCGGTGAAGGAGTTGGCGGAGATGATTTCGTAGGCCGTGCCTGCCTGCAGGTTGGCAATGTCGCTGAAAAACACCGTGCCGGTCGCGTTGATAATGAACAGGTTGAAGATATCGACCGACTCGGTCTCGTAACCAACCGTCAACAGGTGATCGCCGAGCTGGTAGTCCGCCTTGAGCTTTAACTGGTCCTTGTTTGTCGTCAGCTTGTTCGCAGAGCGGAACGTACCCGGGCCACTCACGAATGAGGTGCCGGCAAACTCGCTCGCAAAACCCGGGCTGATGGCGATACGCGGCAACGGAATCGCGTCTTGCGCCTCGCCGCCGCCGACTGGGTTCTGCGCGTCGATCACTTCCTGCGTTGACCAGCGCAACTCGGTCGATAGTCTGTCCGTCCAGTCCGAATAGAAGCGCACGCCGAAAGTCTCCGAATCGGACCCGCGCGCATGAAAGTTATCTGAGAATGTAAACGCGCCACGCCCGGTACCGATGTCGTCGCCAATAACGGTCGCTTCCTCGATGCTTGCGTAGGTCGCCTCCAGGCGATGGTCATCATTGATGTTCCAGTCGATACGGCCGAAGTAGCGTTCCGACGTTACCGGCAGGTTGCGCACAATGGAGCCGGCCTCGCGACCATACTGGTTGCTCAGGATGCTGTTTATCTGCTGTACCTCGGCGAGCGTCGGCGGCGGTGGCGCCGTGCCCTGGCGCGGGAACGAGCTATCGTCCAGTGCTCCCCAGGGGTTAACCGTTGCCGTTTCGAATTTTTCGTACGAGGTGTAGAAAAACAGGCGGTCCCTGAGGATCGGGCCGCCGATCTCGACGCCGTAGTTTTCACGCTCGAAGCTGCCCTGGTCGAATTTCTGGCTGCCGACCTCATCGTTGGTCATGCTGTCGTCGTTGTACAGGTAGAAACCGCCGCCGTGAAATTCGTTTTCACCCGACTTGGTAACGACGTTGATGTTACAGCCGCTGAACTGGCCGTATTCGACCGATACCGGCGCGAATTCAACCGCGGCAGCTGCGACCGAATCGAACGGAATCGGAAACGTGAAACGCGCCAGGTTACCCGAAAGGTTCAGACCGAAGGCGTCGTTCGCACGCACGCCGTCGATGCTGAAGGAATTGGTGCGGCTGGAACCACCGAGGCAGCTGATCGCACCGGACTGGTCACCGCCATCACCGGTCTGGCCAATGCTGATTTTCGGGTCAAGCCGGATAATGTCGCGAATCTGTCGCGTCGTCGATGGCATGTCGGTGATCTGCTCCAGGGAAAACGTTGAGGCCGGCCCGGATGCGGTGGTAATGGTTTCAATCTGTGCCGCAGTTACCACGACTTCGTCGATACTGGCGCTGGTGGTCTCCAGGGTCACAGTGAACGACGACGTGCCTGCTACGTCGGTATACAGGTCGGTGATAACCGTATCCTGCACACCGGGTGCGCTGATGCGCAGGGTGAAGGGACCGCCCGCACTGATCGAGCGAAAACTGATGATGCCGCGTGCATCGGCATTGGCAGTCTGGCGACGACCGTCACGTCCGTCCGAGAGAGTGGCAGTTGCGTCGGCTGCCGCAGTTCCGTCCGGTCTGAGCACGGTGCCCTGGATTGAGGACGTAATTTCCTGCGCGCGTGCGTCCGTACTGATCAATACGACAGGCACTGCGATGGCAAAAACTAATGCCGTGTACACAATGCTGAAGCTGGCTCTAACACTCTTCATGTGGATTTCCCCGGTGACGTGATGTTGTGATTCAAATTGCCTGGTTTGCCGTGTGTTTGGTACCACAGGCGCGCAGCAGATTCAATGTGAGACCTGAATCTACTTGCGCCAAGCCCCATACTCAATTGCGATATTTCTGGATAATTGTTTGCTTTATCAAAACGTTAATTCGTTTATCTAGAAAGTCTTTTGAAGTGGCCTGTTGGCTATCGATCGCTGCGCTCATGTGTGGTGTGTTTTCGACAATTTAACAGCGCTGCGACCGGGCGATTTTTTAGTACCATAGCCCGCTATGAGTTTACTGCCACGAAAACGACCCGCTGTGCCGCGCATGACGCTCGCGATATTGCTGCTTGCAACCGCTACAGTCAGCGCCGCAACACAACCGAACATCCTGCTCATCTACGTTGATGATCTCGGCTACGGTGATCTCGGTAGCTACGGCCACCCGGTACTGCAAACGCCACATATCGACGCTCTCGCGCGCGAAGGGATGCGGCTGACAAATTACTACGCACCGTCGGCACTGTGCTCACCGTCGCGTGCCGGCCTGCTGACCGGCCGCCACCCGTATCGCACCGGCATCGAAAGCTGGATTCCGGAAGACAGCGGCGTTTATCTGCGGGACGAGGAAATTACACTTGCCGAAGTATTGCGCACAGCCGGCTATACGACCGCGCATATCGGCAAGTGGCACCTGAACTCCGACCTTGGCAGCAACACGGAACCGCAGCCTACCGACCAGGGTTTTGACTACTACTACGGCCATAACGCGTTTCAGCTGCCGCACAATTACAAACCGACCAATATTTATCGCAACAAGACCGCATTGCCGGAACAGCAAGGCTACACGGCAGACCTGTTTGCCGACGAAGCCATCCAGTGGTTGCAGAGGCGCGATGCCAACAAGCCCTTTTTCCTGTACCTGAGCATGGCCGAACCACATACCTCGTTTGCAAACCCGCCCGAATACAACGCGATGTACAGGCAGTTCACGCGCGGCGAAGTCGTGCCAATTCCAAACGGTGGTGCGCAGCCACCAAAAGATATGCTCATTCCACGTGGTCCTGGCGAGTACTACGCCAACGTGACATACATGGACGCCCAGCTTGGTCGCGTGCTCGACTGGCTGCGCGAGCAAAAGATTTACGATGATACTGTCATCGTATTTTCCAGTGACAACGGACCCGTGACAGAGCAATGGATCAACTGGTGGGAAGTAAATGCCTATGGCAGTACGGGCGGATTCCGCGGTCGCAAGCATTTTCTGTATGAGGGCGGCATTCGCGTGCCCGCGATCATTCGCTATGCCGGGGTGACAGAGGCCGGCTCCGTGTCGGATGCACAGCTCATTGGCATGGACTTTTTTGTTACCCTGGCAAATATTGGCGGCGGCGCTGTCCCCGATGACCGTGCCATTGACGGCGTCGACATTCGGCCGATTTTTCGCGGCGAAAAGTTGCCGCAGCGCAGCCTGTTCTGGGCGCTGGAATCTGTTTCCGATATGGAGTTCGCAATTCGCAACGGCGCCTGGAAGCTGATGCTGGATCGCGATGCCATGCCGCGCGAACTCTACAACCTCGACGAAGATCCGCTGGAGTTTTTCAATCTGATCGCACAACAGCCAGCCATTACCAGCACGCTTGCCGCCGAGGCCGTGCAGTACATCGAGGCAATCAACAACGACCCATTGCGACCCGACACGGATCAGAAATACGCGCGATGAGAGCCGGCTTCCTGTTTGCAGTCCTGTTGTGCGCGCAGCCTGCGTCTGCTGACTGGTTTGACGACCTCAAGCAGAATGGCAGTGTCACTGATCTGTATCGCGTGCTCTACGCCATGCCGAAGGGTGGCGATCTGCACAATCACCTGTCGGGCTCAAACTTTTCCGAGTGGTGGTACGAGCTTGCGCTGGCCGAGCAGCAACGCGGCTACCAGTACTACACCAAGGTGCGCATTGAAAACTGTGTCGCCTATGGCAGCAATGAATATGGTCGCGCGCCCTACTACTTGATGTTTCGCACCATCATGGCATTTGAATACGACGCTCTTGGCGATTGTGAAAAGCGTGAATACAAATTACTTCAGAACCTGAGTGCGGAAGAAAAGGCCGGCTGGCTCGAAAGTCTTCGCCTCGACAAGCCTTACGAAGGTCGCGATGAGTTCTTCGGCACACACTGGCCACGCATGAACGCGCTGGGCTGGAATCCCTGGATCCAGGCCGAGACCCTGTTCCTGAACATGCAGGCCTTCGGCGCCGAGGGCCTGAGCTACCTGGAAACGCAGGTTTCCATCGCCGGCTTCGTCAACGCCGATGGCACGCCGATGCCATCGGAACAGGCCGTGGACATCCTGCGCAAGCGCCTGCAACAGGCCGATGCGGTTGCCACGGGCGTTACCGTACGCTTGCAGATTTCAATATTGCGCTTCCTGCCGAATGCCGAAGACCAGCTGCGCTTCATCTACCGCTACGTGCACGATCACAGCGACCTGTTCGTAGCCGTGAATATGGTTGGTCGTGAGGACAACGACAAAGGCTACCCGCTGCGCTTTCTCGATACGCTGCGCGATTTGCGACGCCAGTATCCCGGCGTAAATCTCTCGATTCATGCCGGCGAAGTTGACGAACCGAACAACCACGTGCGAGACACACTGCTGCTGGGCGCAGACCGCATCGGCCATGGCCTCAACCTTATTACCGATGACGATACCATGCGGCTAATGCGCCACGGGCCTTACCTGGTCGAGATCAACCTGATTAGCAACCTGCTGTTGCAGTATGTCAGTGATTATGCGCAGCACCCGTTTCCGGAATACTTGCGTACCGGCATTCCGGTTGCGCTGTCGACCGATGATCGCGGCATGTGGGATTCGACCATGACGGACGAGTTTTATGTCGCCGTTAGCGAGTTCAACCTGGGCTGGGACGAGATCAGGATACTGAGCCGCAACTCGCTGCAGTATTCATTTGCAGAGCCTGCCGTCAAACAAAAATTGCTGCAGGAATTCGATCAGCGCATGTCCAGGTTCGAACTTGGCATGCAAAAGTATGGCGTCGCCCGCCTCCCGCCGATGCCGCCGACACGCCGCTTCATCTGCACTTACTACGAGCTATGCACGCCAAACGAGCGTTGATGCACGCGCTCGCGCTGCTCACGCTTGCGCCTGCGATGCTGGCGACCGCTGCCGAAGAATTTCGCTGGCCACACGAAGCGCCCGACAACTGGTTGCTGGCCTTTATCGACGTCGAGACAACAGGCCTCGTTCCCGGCTACCACGAGATGATCGATATAGGCATCGTGATGACCGACCTCGACGGCGTCGCGATCGACGAACTGTTCCTGCGCATCCAGCCCGAACATCCGGAACGAACGGACGATGGCGCCCGTGCCGTGAATGCGTTCGACGAACAGCGCTGGCGCGAGCTGGGCGCGCTGTCGACCGATGCTGCAATTGCCAGCATGCGAAATTTTCACACGCGCGTTGCGGGCGAGCGACCGGTATTGATGGTCGCGTTCAATTCGCACTTCGATGCCGCATTCCTCGATCAACTGTTCCGCTCCCGCGACCGGAGCTGGCGCGAGCTGTATCACTATTTCGTTCTTGACCTGCCATCCATGGCCTGGAGTCTCGGCATTCGCAACCTGACCGGTGCGTCGATCTCGGGCATACTGAAGATAGAAGACGAGCCGCATATCGCGGAATTGCACACCGGAATCACCGGCGCCCGATTGAATGCCAGGATCTACCGAGCCCTGTTGGCCTACTCCGATGCGAACTAAGAGGCTTTCCATGAGCACGACGAGCACTGCCAGAGCACAATCCGGACTCAGCCAATCGCAAATTGACGCATTCCAGCGCGACGGCTTTCTGCTGGTCGAGGATTTTTTTACGAGTGCAGAGCTTGATCGATTCGGGCCGGCGGTTGATGCCGCGGTAGCGCATCGCACCAGCGACGATCATCGACCACTGGCCAGCAAGAGCCTGTACGAACAAACCTTCGTACAATGCATGCGCCTGTGGGAGGACCATCCCGAGGTAGCGCCGTTCACCTTCCACCCCAGGCTCTGTGCCGCAGCCGCTGCCCTGCTGCAGGTCGACTGTGTGCGGCTCTGGCACGACCAGGCGCTGTACAAGGAGCCCGGCGGGCGCAAGACCGATGCGCACCTCGACTACCCGTTCTGGCCGGTCGACCGGACCGACCTGGTCTCGGTATGGATTCCGTTCCAGGACGTGCACCCGGGCGGCGGCATGATGAGCTACCTGCAGGGTTCGCACCTGTCGGGAATAACGGAGTTTGTCGACATCGGTCAGCTGCGCGGCGGCAAGCCTTATGAACTGTTGCAGGACGAACGGCTCGCCGGCATGGCGCTGGTTCCGGTCCCGGCCAAGCGGGGCGCGGCCATTTTTCACCACGCCTGTACGATTCATGCGGCGGATCGCAACGATACCGACCAGACACGACGCGTATTTACCATGGCCTACATGGCGGACGGCTGCCGGCGCTCGCGCGACGACGCCTACTTTGCCCTCGATCGGGATGGCCACAGGAAAGGCGAACTGATCACCGGCGCCGGCCATCCGGTTGCCTGGCCACGTGCGGCAGGCGACTTGCCGGCACCGCCGTCGGTCCTCGGTCCCAAAACCGGATTTGGTTATTCAGGCTGATACCAGCGTCAGCAGCTCATGCAGCGCGGCGATTTCATGGCCGGGCTGCACCGACAAGGTGGCGACCCTGCCGTGTGGGTTGTACCAGCAGGTCGCAATGCCGTAGTTGGCGCCACCCTGTATGTCAGCTGACAGGTTGTCGCCAACCATGATGGCGGAGCTCTTGGCCGGCTGACCAAGCTCTGCGAACACGCTGTCGAAGATTTGTTTGCCGGGCTTGGCGGCGCCGATCTCCGCCGAGATTGCGATGGCATCGAACAGCTCGTCTATGCCAAGGCGGCGAATGCGCGTCCGCTGCACTTCGCTCAGGCCATTCGTAACCAGCGCCAGCGATGCGCGCGCGCTGAGTTCCTCGAGCACCTCGAGCGCACCATCGTAAAGTTCGCCGTTGGCGCCGAGTGCCAGCACGTAATCCTCGGCCATGCGCAACGGATCAGCATCAAGTTGCTGGGTCGCGACGAGTTGCTCAAAGCGCAGGATACGAACCTGCTGCGGGGTCAGCTCATGCCGTTCGACAGCGGCCCAGAGCTCGAGATTGATGGCGCGATAGGCGCCCGAGTAACGCGCAACGTCCTCGATCCCGGCCGCCAGCATGGTGTGCCGAAATGCCGCGGTCTCGGACGTGTCCGAGTCGAAAATCGTGTGATCCAGATCAATGAGAATGGTCGTATACGGCATCGAACTTCGCGCCCCGTATGATTCTGTTATTGTTACCCGCGTCGGATATTCTCAACTTTGCGCGGACTGAATGCCATGACTATAAATCGAATCTTGCTCCTGCTTTTTGTCCTGACAACGACGCTGTTCGGCTGCGATGTGTCAGACAAGGCGCCGCTGGCGCCAGCACCGGCCGGGGGCGACCGAATTGTGACCCTGTTGTTCACTAACGATGTGGAGAGTGCCTACGACCCGATCCCGGCATTCTGGCTCGACGATGTCGACAGGATAGGCGGCATCGCTGAACTGACCACGCTGATCGAATCGATTCGCGAGAAAGAGACAAACGTGTTCCTGTTCGACTCCGGCGATATTTTCACCGGCGCATTGGCCAAGCTAACTGAGGGCGAGTTGGCGTTCGAACTCATGATCACGATGGGCTATGACGCGATGGCGATCGGCAATCACGAGTTCGAATACGGCCACGAGATATTTGAGTGGCAGAAGAACCGCGCGCCATTCCCGGTGCTGGGTGCGAACTTTTTCTATCGCGATTCGAATCATCCCTATGCGCAGGCGCACACGATTATCGAGCGCGGAGGCGTGCGCATCGGTGTCATTGGCATCATGGGCCAGGACGCGGCCACGGCAATCATTCCGTCCTACATAGCGCCCCTTGATGTTCGCGATCCAGCCGCGGCGGTGCAGAAATCGGTTGCCGCCTTGCGTGACAAGGTCGACCTGATTGTCCTGCTTACGCATCAGGGCAAGACAGCACCGATGCAGACCGACGCCGAGACTGATCCGCGACTGCAACGTGACATCGACGCGGATATCGCGCTCGCCGGTGCCGTCGACGGTATTGACGTGCTGTTCGCGGGTCACGCCGATGCCGGCACGCCGCGACCTGTTGTGCAGCCTGCAACAGGCACGCTGATCATGCAGACTTACGGGCAGGCCACACACCTCGGCTACCTGCAGCTGACGCTGGACGGGCAATCCGGCGCGATCAAGAATTACGACGGCAAACTGATCCCGGTTGAAGCATCGAAACTGCTGCCAGACCCACGCATTCTGGCCAAGCTTCGGCGCTACCGGGACGCACACCCGGAAATCATGGTCAAGGTGGGCACCACCGAGGCGGCGCTGATCCGGCGCTATATTGAAGAATCCGATGTCGGCAATCTGTTCGCCGATATTTTTGTTGCCGCCAGCGGTGCCGATATCGGTTTCGTGCACAGTGGCAGCCTGCGCAAGGACATCCCGGCGGGCGATGTGCTGCTGGTCGACCTGCTCGACACCTATCCGTTTGTCGATGAAATCAACGTCATCGAGGCAAGCGGCGGGCAGATTCGTCGTGCACTGGAACAGTCACTGACGTTTGAACGCGGCATGCTGCAGTTGTCCGGCCTGACGATGACTTACGACCTGAATCAACCAGAATACAATCGTGTGGTCACGCTGCAGCGGAATGGCCGGCCGGTTGCCGACGACGACCGTTTCACGGTGGCCGCGTCCGGATTCCTGACCGAGGGTGGCGACCTGTACGACTCGTTTCCGGAGTCGCCTGTGATTCGCAGTGTCGGCAAGGTGTCTGATGTAGTGGTGCAATATTTCCGCGACCACGAGCTGGTCACCATTCCCGCTCGCGGCCGGCAAATGCCAACCGGCTCCGGCCAACAGTAAACCTGCACAAGCGCAGTGGCCGCAGCACGCATACTGGTTGTTGGCGGTGCATCGCTGGACAGGCTCGACGGCCGTGAAGAAATCGTCGCCGGTGGTGCGGGCATGTATACGGCCATGGCCGCACATCGGAGCGGCGCGGCGGTCACGCTGTTTGCTCCACGTCCCGAGCCGATGCCGGACGCGCTGCGCGCCGTCGCCACGAACCTCCGTTGGCTCGGCCCCTCGATCGCAGCGGATGACCTGGCACGCTTTGAGATCAATCACCGCAACGGCCGTACGACCTACGTCAACGCATTTTTCGGGGCCGAAGGCTCACTGTCACCATCCGGGCTCCCCGACGACCTGTCCGGCTTCGACTGTGTACATCTCGTCCCGCTTGGCGATATCGGCCGGCAGCGCGCCTTCCTGCGGGCCTGCCGCGAGCGCGGCGCGCGCTGCATTTCTGCAGGCACCGCGCTGACGCTCATCGATAAGCAACCGGAGGATGCACTTGCCGTGCTGCAGGCCGCCGATATCTTCTTCATGAACGAGGCTGAAGCGATTCGCCTGTTCGGTTCCCTAGCGGCGGTCCGTTCGCGGCCGGGACAGTTGCTGTTCGTCACCCGCGGGCAGCGCGGCGCCACCGTCGTGAAGGGCGACGCCCTGACCGACCTGGCCGGTGTCGCAGTCGAGATGCTCGACCCGACCGGTGCCGGCGATACTTTTTGCGGCGCGGCGCTGGTTGGCGTTGCCGCAGGCCTGCATCCCGTCATGGCAGCGCGCCACGCCATGCCGCTCGCCGCAGAGATGACGACCGCGATCGGTCCCACCGCACTGCTCGACAACTCGCCAGCGCCGGCCGCTGCAATGGATGAGCGAGTCGTTGTAAACGTCGAACAACTGGGCCGCATTGCCACGTTGATTGCCGGGCTGCCCGAGATCACGCCCTTTGCATTCACCGGGCCGGACCTGCCGGCAAGGGATCACCCGGCAGCGCACGATTACTTTTTCGCAACTTCGCTGCAGCAGTTCGGCTTCTGGAGCGCGACGGACAGTCACTACGACCGGCCACTGGTTGCAACGATCGATGGCGAACAACGCAAAGGCGCGTTTTACCTGTTCCGGGCCTGGATGCGCTGGCTGCGGGACGACCCGGAGCGGCTGGCGCCTGCAGCCCAGGCGAACCTGACCGACAAGCAGCTGCGGGCGGTGCTGTTGGCCGACGATGGCAGTGAACCGATGCCCGAGCTCGATACGCATCTCGCCCTGGCACGCGCCTATGGGCGCGACATGCTTGCGCTCGGACTGACACCGCAAATCGCGCTGCAAAAAATCAATGCCGCAGAGGCTCCCGTCGCCGCGCTGCTGCAATTGCTCGATCACATCGGCGGCTACAAGGAAGATCCACTGCGCAAGAAATCAGCTTTGCTGGCCGTGATTCTGTTGCAGCGTCCCGAGGCATGGCTCGCCGGCGGTGCCGCCGACGTGCCACCAATTGTCGACTACCATGTGATGCGGTCCTGCCTGCGCATGGGCCTCATCGAGGTGCGCGAGCACACGCTCCGGGAACGACTGGTGCGGCGCGCCCTGTTACCCGAGAGTGACGAGTGGGCGGTGCGCTACGCGGCTTTTCGCGCCATGCAGCAACTCGTAACGCTGTCGGGCAAAAGCATGGGTGCCGTTGACTGGTTCTTTTTCCAGGCGCGCGAGCGCTGCCCCGAAATGACTCCGCCCGACTGCGCGCACTGTGCAGTCGACGCCGTTTGTGCACATCGCAGAGACTTGTTCCAGCCCGTGCGACGCACGAGTTTCTACTAGAGAAACAGGTATTTGAGCGCAAATATCGCAGCGATCACGAATGCCGCGGGAGAGCAGTCGCGCGCCCTGCCACTGACAAGCTTGATAAGCACATAGCTGATAAAGCCAAGGCCAATGCCTTCGGCGATGGAAAATGCCAGCGGCATGGTGATGGCAGCCACTACGGCCGGCGCGCTTTCGGTGACGTCCGGCCAGTCGATATCGGCAAGACTGCGCGTCATGAGGCATGCGACAAAAAGCAAAGCCGCTGCAGTTGCATACGCCGGCACGCTCTGCGCAAGTGGCGCGAAGAACAGGCAGCCGATAAACAGCAGGCCGCAGACAACCGCCGTGAGCCCGGTACGCCCGCCCGCTTCGACGCCAGCGGCACTTTCGATATAGCTCGTGGTCGAGGACGTACCGGCTATGGCGCCGACCACAGTTGCGGTCGAGTCGGATAACAGCGCCTTGCCGATACGTGGCAATTTGCCGTCCGCATCAACGAGCCCGGCACGCGTTGCAACACCGATCAGCGTGCCGGCCGTATCGAAGACATCAACGATGAGCATCGACAGAATCACAGTCAGCATCGACCATTGCAGGGCCGCCGCAATATCGAGCTGCAGCAAAACCGGCGCCGGCGACGGTGGCATGGCGAGCAGGCCGTGAAATTCGTTTTTGCCGAACAGCCAGCCGACCACGGTTGCCGCGAGTATGCCGATGATCACGGCACCGCGTACGCGTCGTGCGGCAAGCGCCGCGATAATGACAAATGCGGCAAGGCAAACGAGTGGCTCAAAACTGACGATATTGCCCAGTGTCACAAAGGTCGCATCGTTCTGTACTACGATGCCCGCGTTCTTGAACGCAATAAAACCCAGGAACAGGCCGATACCGGCAGCCATACCGAGCTTGAGACTGCGCGGGATCGCGTTGATGAGCCATTCGCGCACGGGCAAAACACTGAGAACGACGAAGATCATGCCCGATACGAACACCGCGCCCAGCGCTGTCTGCCAGCTGTGCCCCATACCGAGCACGACGCTGAAGGTAAAAAAAGCGTTCTGCCCCATGCCGGGTGCCTGGGCAATCGGATAGTTGGCGTACAGCCCCATGATCACACTGCCGATGGCCGCGGCTATGCAGGTTGCAACAAAGACTGCGCCGAAATCCATGCCCGCGGCCGACAGAATCGACGGGTTTACGACCGTGATATAGGCCATGGTCAGAAATGTCGTCACGCCCGCCATGACTTCGACGCGCACAGTGGTTGCGTGCTTGTCCAGCTCAAACAGCCTGTTCAGCATTTTCATGGTGCGTCCGCCCGCGGCAGCGTGTTGCGATATTGTTCCCAATCAGCGAGCAGCGCCTGAACCACGGCATTCCCCACGCGGAATGCGGCTTCCAGTGCAGGCCGACCATTGTCGGGGTAAGGCTGCGTGTGGCTCCACTCCGCGCTCCGTCCCTGGGGCGGCATGGTGAAGTTGCTGGCCGTGCGCAGCACCAGGATGCGATTGACGTCAATGCGCCCATCGTTGGCCAGGCGGTGCAGCGCGGTAAGCGTGCCGCTGTCCTCCATGTTCGAGGTCATGAGGTTCGCATCCCTGCCACGATAGAGCTGCACCCAGTCGTTGGCCCAACGGGTCATCAGTTCGCCATGCCAGTAGGTACTCGAGCTCATGGTATCGCCGATGGTTACGAATGGTGGCTGCTGCGCTGCAGGATACGTCGTGTAGTGTTCGCGATAGGCGGCGATCCCGGGCGCATCGTCAAGCTCGATATCGCGCGTGAGGGAATACGCCCAGTTCACCAGCCCATCGTGCAATGAATAGGCAATGGTATTGACGGTCCAGCCACCGGCGAGGTCCGAAGGATCCGTGGCCGGCGCGCGTGTGCCCAACGGCATCATGCCGTAAGGCCAATCCTGCGGAATCTCGCGGCCGTCGATCTCGTACAGCAGGTCACCATCGACTATGTGCCGTGCCCAGGCGGCGGATCCCAGCGACAGGTCGGCAGGGTCACCACCGGCTATGCCCGCTACCAGCCAATAGCTGTGGCGGAAGTCGAAGCGATCATCGAGGCCCAGTGCGAGCGTCGTGGCGGTCGCATTCGGTATGCCACCGCCGAGCAGCACCGCCATGACGCCGGCGTCATTCATATACAGGTTGCCCAGGCCGAGTGGAAAGTCGTATTCGGTTTGCATGTCGAGGCGCTCGAGCCAAAACTGCAATTCCCCGGGCACGTCACCACGCGCCTCGCCGCGCTCGAACATTGCCATCACGACAACCTTGACCTCGATACGTTCTGGCGCCGGTGCGCAACCGAGCAACAACAGGCCGGCGAGCAATGGAATCATAAAATTGCTGGTGCGCGTACACAGATGCGGCATCACTGTCTCCCCTTATTATTTGTGTCAGAATACGGCATGCGAAAAATGATTCATAGCATCACGCTGTCGCTGCTGCTGCTTGGCCACGGCGGCTGCACGAGCAGTAATGGCAGTGACAAGATCGACCTGATCGTCATGGGACAGTCGGTCGTGACCATGGATGCCGCCGGCACGGTGATCGACAATGGCGCGGTTGCGATCGATGACGGCATCATTATCGCGGTCGGCGACGGCGACGACATCACGGCACGCTATACGGCTGCGGAGACGATCTCCGGCGGGCAGCGCATTCTGATGCCCGGGTTGGTCAACGGCCACTCGCATGCGGCAATGACACTGTTGCGCGGTGTCGCCGACGACCTCGCCCTGATGGACTGGCTCAACAATTACATTTTCCCGGCCGAAGTCGAATTCGTTGACGCGGAGTTTGTGCGCATCGGCACCGAGCTTGCCTGCTGGGAAATGATTCGCGGCGGCACGACGACATTTGTAGACATGTACTACTACGGTGATGTGGTTGCGGACGTAGTCGAACGTTGCGGATTGCGTGCCCTGGTGTCAGCCACGGTGATCGACCAGCGCAGCCCCGACGCCGAGAACGCCGCAGACTCGATCAAAAAGGGCAGTGAGTTCATTGGCCGCTGGAAAGACCGCAATAGTCGCATTACGCCGATATTCGGGCCACACGCCAACTACACGCTGAACGCCGCACAATTGCAGGCAACGCGCACGGCGGCCAACGAGCTGGGCGTGCCGATCAGCATTCACGTTTCCGAGTCGCCGTTTGAGTTGCAATATTCGCTGGACACCTATGGCAAGACCAGTATCCAGATGTACGAGGACATCGGTTTTTTTGACGGACCTGTCATCGCGGCGCACGTCGTCTGGCCAACCGATGTCGAAATTCCGATCCTGGCTGAACGCCAGGTGGGCGTCATCCACAACCCGAGCTCGAATATGAAGCTCGCATCCGGCATTTCACCGGTGACGAAAATGTTGCAGGCTGGCGTGCGCGTCGGCCTGGGCACCGATGGTGCGGCCAGCAACAATGATCTCGACATGTGGGAGGAGATGCGCCTCGCCGCCTTCCTGCAAAAAGTGGAACAGATGAACCCCGAGGTGCTGCCGGCGAACGTGGTGCTGGCCATGGCAACGCGCGGCGGTGCAATTGCCATCGGCATGGGCGACACGATCGGTTCCCTAGAGCCCGGCAAGCGCGCCGACCTGATCCAGGTCGCGTTTGACGATGTGCATCATGTCCCGACTTTCGATGTTATTTCGCATCTTGTTTACGTCAGCGACGAGCAGGATGTCGTGTCAGTGATTGTCGACGGCAAGCTGCTCATGGACGAGCGCGAGTTACTAACGATCGACACCGCCAGGGTCGCGACAGAAGCGCGCGCATTGGCAGCAAGGATCCAAAGCTCGCTGGCCGAGCGCAATCGCGCCGACTAGCCCGGCCAACGCCTAGTCACACTCGAAGTCATCGCTGCCCAGCGGCCGGCATTGCGCCGGAAAGCCGAATTCGTGCCAATAGTCGAGCACGCCGATATCGCGCACATAGGATTTGAACGCGTCGGTTTGCCGATACCAGGCCGCCGACTGGTCCCATAGATACACACCATCCGGGTGGTCCCAGATTTCACCAATGGGCAGCACGATAAATTTGAAGCTGTTAGACTCGCTATTCTTGTTAGCTGACATATATGAGCGAATCGATTCGATCAGTTCTGAATGATCGAGTTCGGGGTGTCGGTAGGCGTCATACAACTCGTCATGCCGGCTCCAGCCCCCCGAGTATTTGTTGATCGTTCGTTACCAGCTTGAATGCCAGTTCTTCACCCATACGCGCCAGCACCGGCAGATCGGCGTTATAGACTTTCGTGGCACTCATATTCAGCGCTTCGCGCCAGGCCTGCAGCGATTCCTCGTCACGGCCCATGTCGCCCAAGGTGCTGATGTAATTTTCGACACAGGGCAGGTAATAAGGCTCGATGGCCCTGCAACTCGCGAAATCGGCGAGCGCCTCATCCATACGGCCGACCATCAGGTAGCGCAGCCCACGCCAGTTCAACGCGGAGGCATTGCGCGGGTCGATCTGCAAGGCACGGTCGAACATTTCGATGAGTTCCTTGTACGACTTGGTGCCGCGCCGGTCTTCGACCGCGGTAGCGGCATTCTTGCCGAGTACAGCAAGTGCGGCTGAACTCTGCGGCTCGATGGCGAGTGCCCGCTCGGCAAGTTTGTCCGACTGCCGCTCGGCGTCCTGCCGCGATTGCGCGGAAAAACCGTATTCGACCATCAGGGTCTGCAAGGCCGCGCGCATCTCGAGTGCCTTGACGAAGCCTGGGTCCTGCAGCAGCGCGTCGGCCAGCAACTTGTCCGCCTCGTCGAGCCGCACACGCGCATTGAACAACGGTCGCGCCTGCAGGAATCTTTCGTACGCCGACAGGTTATGGGTGGAAGTGCCGACCGCTACGGCACCCAGTTCGCTCAGCCCCAGGGTCTGGCTCAGAGCCGTAACGATCGAATTTGCGATCTCGTCCTGGATCGCGAAAATATTCTCCGCGGTCAGTGGCCGATCGTAGGTATTCGACCACAGGTGCTTGTCGTTGCTCGCATCGATGAGCTGCGCGGTGACCCGAATGGTTTCGCCGGACTTGCGCACACTGCCTTCGACAACGTGACGCACTTTGAGTAGCCCCGCAATTTCGGGAATGCCGAGCTCACGGCCTTTGAACTGGAATGACGAGGTCCGGGACACGATATCCAGCCCCTTCACCCCAACCAGGACGTTAAGGATCTCTTCGGCAATGCCGTCGGAAAAATATTCCTGGTCGCCGCCCGGCGACAGGTCGGCGAACGGCAGCACGGCAGCACGGCAATCGACGCGACCTGCGGTCCGCCCGCCACGGATTCGATGGCCGTATCCGCGCCCGCGGTCGCGTCCACCTGCGGTGCATGCGACAGCTGCTGCCAGACCATCATCGCGCCGAGTACTGCGAGGCCCGCGACGATCGTGTAGTCAAGCTTGCGACCCGTTTCGGGCGTAATGCTGGCGCCCTCAGGAACGCTCTCGGTGCGCACTACGCCCTCGGGCGTGAGCTCGAACGCCCACGCAAGCACCAGCGCAATGGGCAAACCGATCAACAGCAGTGCAATGATAAGTGCGTCAAACCATGCCGGCAGCCCCAGCGCCTGTTCGAGTGTAGTTGCGACCTGTGCCAGCAGCCAGCCAACAACGCCATAGACGCCCGCGACGCGAATCACATTGCGCCGCTTGAGTTCGGCGAACAGTTTATCCATGCAGGAAGCTGGTGCCGTAGTCCATCGGTGACAGGTCGAAGAAACTCGCCAGTGACTGACCGATATCAGCGAATGTCTTGCGTTTGCCGATCGGCCCGGGTTTGACGCCACTGCCGTAGGCGAGCACCGGGATGTGCTCGCGCGTGTGATCCGAGCCCGGCCAGGTCGGGTCGCAGCCATGGTCGGCGCAAATTACGAGAATATCGTCGTCCTGCATGAGCGCAAACAGTTCTGGCAGGCGCCGGTCGAAATACTCGAGAGCGGCGGCATAACCCTGAACGTCGCGACGATGCCCATACAGCATGTCGAAGTCGACGAAATTCGTGAATACGATGCTGCGATCCGGGGCATCACGCAAGGCATCAAGTGTTGCATCGAACAACGCGGCATTGCCGGTCGCCTTGATTTTCTTGCTGATGCCCTGGTGCGCGTAGATATCTGAAATCTTGCCAACGCTGATTACTTCGCCGCCATCGGCGATGAGCTTGTCGAGCAGCGTCGGCGCATGCGGCGGCGTGGTCAGGTCGCGGCGATTGCCGGTGCGCACGAACGAGGCGGCGTCCTTACCAGTGAACGGCCGGGCAATGATTCGACCGATGTTGTATTCATCGACGAGCTCGCGTGCGATATCGCAAAGCGCGTACAGGCGCTGCAGACCGAAAGCTTCTTCATGACAGGCGATCTGGAACACGCTGTCGGCCGAGGTGTAGACGATCGGCTTGCCGGTGCGTACGTGCTCCTCGCCGAGTTCCGCAATTATTGTCGTCCCCGACGCGTGACAGTTACCGATCACACCTGGCAGCCCGGCCTTTGCAATCAGTTTTTCGAGCAGCTCGGGAGGAAAGGTGTCGGTCTTTTTGGTGAAGTAGCCCCAGTCGAAGAGCACCGGCACGCCGGCAACTTCCCAGTGGCCGCTGGGCGTGTCCTTGCCGCTTGAGAGTTCCTCGGCAAAGCCATAAGCGCCAATAATTTCGGTGTCTTCGATCGCTCCCGGGGCAAACCGGCCGGTGCTGTCGCGACCTGCGTGAAACAATCCGAGCCTGGCAAGATTGGGAAGCTTTAGCGGGCCCTGCGCAGAGTCCGCGCGAACTGCGGCGACATGACCAAAGGTATCGGCGCCCACGTCGCCGAACCTGTCAGCGTCAGCCGTTGCGCCAACACCAAACGAATCCAGAACCGCAATGATTGCCCTGCCCATGGCCGTACTTTATCAGATCGGCGCCGGGCAGGACCCGGCTACGGGATGTTTCTCGACCGAGGTCGCTAGTGGTGCGGCACGGCCTGTGGTTCGAAGGTGCTCGGGCCGTA
>Ga0224510_10000225_pt1 | contig 48119 bp, 52 predicted proteins | sample SF_May12_sed_USG_FD_170161 | JGI IMG/M metagenome (GOLD analysis project Ga0224510, IMG submission 170161) | Sediment microbial communities from San Francisco Bay, California, United States - SF_May12_sed_USGS_4_1 | ecosystem: Environmental > Aquatic > Marine > Sediment | place: USA: California... | reverse complement strand
CGCCGGAAAGCACTGGAAGCACCTCGCGGACATCGGCCGCAGGATCGACGAGACAGGCGCGAACAAACGAGCTCCGGCGTGATCGAGGGACTGGCGCGGATCCCGCTTCGTGCGTACGAGGACGACCGCGGCTGGTTTCTGGAGCTCCGGCGCGACAGCGTGCTCCCAATGCGAATGGCACAGACGAACGTCTCGTTTTCCCACGCCGGAGTCGTCCGCGGGCTGCACTACCACGAACGCGGCCAGAACGACCTCTTCGCGTGTCTCAGTGGCACGGCGCGCGTCGTGGTGCTCGACCGCGCGACGGGAGAGACGTTCACCGAGGACATCGGCGAGGAGAACCCTGTAGCCGTCTACATTCCCGGCCACCATGCCCACGGGTTCGAGGCGTTGACGGACATCATCTTCTGCTACCACGTCACGGTCGAGTACGACCCCGGCGATCCTGACGAGCACACGGTTCCCTGGAACGACCCGCGCGTCGCACACCTATGGAGCTCGAGCAACCCGATTCTGTCCGCGCGGGACGCCGCCGTCGAATCCTGATCACAGGCGCGGGCGGCCTACTCGGCCGTGCGCTCCAGCAGGAGTTCGCGGGCGACGACGTCGTCGCGCTGACGCGCGCTGAGTGGGACGTCGCTGACCCGCCGAGTGACAACGTGTCACAAGGTGGCTTCGATCTCGTTCTGCACGCGGCGGCCTGGACGGACGTCGACAGAGCAGAGGCCGATCCACACGCCGCTGCGTCCGCGAACATCGCCGGCACGGCCAACGTAGCCTCGCTCGGTGTTCCCCTGGTCGCGTTCTCCACCGACTACGTGTTCGACGGTCGGAAACGGGAGCCGTATGTCGAGTCCGACGGTGTCAACCCCCTCTCTGCGTACGGGCGGACGAAGCTCCACAGTGAGGCCGCTGCAGGCCCGGACGCGTGGATCGTCCGAACCTCGTGGCTCTTCGGTCCGACGGGTCACAACTTCGTTCGGACGATGCTTGGGCTCGGCGTCGAGCGCGACGAGGTAGCGGTCGTCGATGACCAACGGGGCTGTCCCACCTACGTCGGCCACCTGGCGCAGGCGGTGCGCGAGCTCGTCGACACGGGTCGGCCACGCGGCGTCTGGCACCTCGCCGCCCAGGGCGACTGCACGTGGGCCGATCTCGCCGAGGCGGTCTTCTCCGACGCGGGCCTCGACTGCAAGGTGCGCCGGATCTCGACCGAGGAGCTCGGACGCCCCGCGCCACGTCCAACGTATGCGGTCTTGCGAAGCGAGCGAGTCGGAGCGCCGACGCTTCCGCACTGGCGCCAGGGGTTGCGCGACTGCCTCGCGGAGATGGGGTCAGGTCTTCCACGTTCCACTCGAGTGGAACGTGGAAGACCTGACCCCGGCCGCTAGCCTTCGCGGTATGCGCCTCCTGATCACCGGCGGAGCCGGGTTCATCGGCTCGAACTTCGTGCACTACTGGATCGAGCGGTACCCCGAAGACCATGTCGTCGTCTACGACCTCCTGACATACGCGGGAAATCGCGCAAGCCTCGGTGACGTCGAGGACAGGATCGTCTTCGTCCAAGCTGATATCTGCGATCGCGATCTTGCAGAGGCCACGCTGCGCGAGGAGCGGATCGGCGTCGTCGTGAACTTCGCCGCCGAGTCGCACAACAGCCTGGCTGTCGTCGACCCGACGAGGTTCTTCCGCACCAACGTCCTTGGAACCCAGACGCTTCTCGATGCCGCGCGCGCAACTGGGGTCGAGCGCTTCCATCACGTTTCGACCTGCGAGGTGTACGGAGATCTCGCTCTCGATACGGACGAGCTGTTCACGGAGGAGTCTCCCTACCGCCCACGCACGCCCTACAACGCGTCAAAGGCGGGCGCCGACCATGCCGTGCGCGCGTACTTCGAGACCTTCGGTCTCCCCGTAACGATCACCAACTGCTCGAACAACTACGGCGCCTACCAGTTCCCCGAGAAGATCATCCCTCTCTTCACGACAAACGCGCTCGACGAGCAGCCGCTCCCGATGTACGCCTCGACGCAGAACAGGCGGGAGTGGCTGCACGTGCTCGACCACTGCGAGGCCATCGATCTCGTGTTGCGGAAGGGGCGCGAGGGAGAGACGTACAACGTTGGTTCGGGTCTCGAGGCGACGATCGAAGAGATCGCGGATCTTGTCCTCGGGCTTACAGGCAAGCCGTCGACCCTCAAGACGATCGTTCCCGATCGCCCCGGCCACGACCGGCGCTACCTGCTCGACGCAGGCAAGATTCGCGCTGAGCTGGGGTGGGCCCCGACACACGGCTGGGAGCAGGGTCTCGCCGACACGGTCGCCTGGTACGAGGCCAACAGAGCTTGGTGGGAGCCGCTCAAGGGACGCGCGCCCGTCGTCGAGACCTCCTGGCGCGCGTAGCTCGGCGCAGGAGGCTTGTTGAGCGCGCACGCGCGCACGCGAAGTGGGTGCCTTCAGGGGTATTCCGCGCGATCGGAATCGGCGCGAGCGGATTCCGGCCTTGCTCAGCGCTCAAGGCCTTCGCCAAGCTGCCGAGAACACAAAGAGTTAACCCTGCGGAGCTAGCCTGATCCTGTCCGTGCGTCTTGTATTGGCCCTTCTGATGTCTACCGTGGTCGCTGCGACCGCGTCGGCGCAGCCTGCTCCACCGGCCGCGACTCCTGGCGAGGCGTTGTTCGTCGTCTCCGGAAAGGGCTACGGCCACGGCGTGGGCATGAGCCAGTACGGGGCGTACGGCATGGCGAAGGCGGGTTACAGCTACGACGAGATCCTTCGCCACTACTACACGGGGATTGAGCTCGGCCTCGCCCCCACGAAGGAAGTTCGCGTGCTCCTGGCCGAGGGCCGGCGGGCAGTCACTGTCGCCTCGACGGTCCCGTTCACGATCCGTGACGCAACCGGGGAGATCTACAAGCTTCCCGCAGGCCCGCTCACGCTCCGCTCGAATCTCGAGCTGCCGACTCTGGAGGGGCTGGTAGTCGCCGTGTCCCCACTGGTCGTACGGCCCGGAAAGGCGACGCCGCTTTCCCTCGATGGTCGTCTATATCGAGGGAGCCTCCAGGTCAGCGCACAGGGTGGGTATCTGCGGGTGGTGAACTTCACTGGCCTCGGGAGCTACCTCCAAGGGGTCGTCCCGGGCGAGATGCCCAGCTCGTGGCCGCTCGATGCGCTCCGCGCGCAGGCGGTCGCGGCGCGCTCGTACGCGCTCGCGAACCTGGTCAAAGGGAAGCCCTTCGACCTCTACGCGGACGTTCGCAGCCAGGTCTACCTCGGCGTTGCCGGTGAGAAGCCCGCGGCAACGGAGGCCGTGCGGTCGACGGCAGGCGAAGTCGCGCTCTATGGCGGCAAGGTTGCATCCACGCTGTACTTCTCGACGTCGGGCGGGAAGACGGCGAGCGCGGCCGACGTCTTCGGAGCTGCCATCCCATACCTCGTGTCTCGGCCGGACCCATGGGACAAGCTCTCGCCCTACCATCGTTGGGGGCCGGTCCTCCTCGGAGCTCGCACGGTTCAGGCGAAGCTCGGCGTCGGCGCACGCGTCCTCGATGCAACGGGTACCACGACCCCGTCCGGCCGCCTTCGCTCGCTGACCGTCGTGACGACGACCGGATCGGAGGCGGTGCCTGCATCGCTCCTGCGCACCGCGCTGGGGCTCCGCTCCACCTGGCTCACGATCGGAATCCTCCGACTCGATCGTCCGAGCGGGCCACTCGTGTTCGGATCGAGCGTTCGGCTACGCGGGCTCAGCCGCGGCCTCGAATCGCCTCTCCTCGCATCGTCCGCCGACGGAGCCGTGTGGACGCAGGCGGGCATGCTGGCGCCAGAGGCCAACGGGAGCGTCACGGCCACCGTGAAGGCGGTTCGAACCACGCGCTACCGGATCGAGGTCGCGAGCGCGGCTTCGCCGGCGTTGCTCGTGAAGGTCACTCCTCGGTTGCGGCTCGTACGTGCGGCCGAGCCCGGCGCAGTCACCGGAACTGTTCGTCCCAAGCTTGCCGGCGCCGCCGTCTCGCTCGAGCAGAGGAGCGGCTCGAGCTGGATCCGCGTGGGGCAGGCAACGGTGGATAGCAGCGGTGCTTTTCGAGCCGAGCTCACGCTCGCGCCCGGGAGCTATCGAGCCCGTATCGCGGCCACCGGAGGTCTCGCTGCCGGAGTATCGCCAACGTTGGCAGTGACCGGATGATTCGTTTGGCGCTTGTCGTCGCGGTGGCGTCGGCTCTGTGGCTGGCAGCCCCAGCCGGCGCGGACGCGGCCCGCGTTGCAGTCGGCCTTCAGCGCGGCGCCGACAGGTCTGCGGTCATCGACGCCATCCAGCGACGGACCGGTTCTCGAGCGGAGAGCCTCGCGCCCATCCCTGCACTCCTCGTCGAGCTCCCCGCGGGCCGCGCGCTCCGAGGCATCCGTGGCATTCGGTACGTCGAGCCGCTCGTCACGCGACGGCTCGCCCTCACGCCTACGGATCCGCTCGTCTCGAAGCAGTGGTACCTGACCCAGAGCGGCTTCTACGCATCGTGGCTGACCCTTCCGGCGTTCGAGCCGATACCCGTCGCGGTGATCGACTCCGGCGTGGATACGGGTCATCCCGAGCTCGCCCGGAAGGTGCTCGGCGCGAAGAGCTTCGTTGGCGGCTCCGCAAGGCAGGACACCCTCGGGCACGGGACGTTCGTCGCCGGGCTCATTGCGGCGGGCGTGGACAACGGAATCGGGATTGCCGGTCTCGCTCCATCTGCCGAGCTCCTCGTCGCGAAGGTCGTCACTCGCTCCCGTGCGATCCCGATCGAGGCGGAAGCCAAGGCGATTCGCTGGGCAGTCGAGAACGGCGCGCGTGTGATCAACATGAGCCTCGGCGGCGTTCGCGACCCACTCGATCCGAGCCGCGACACGTACTCCCGGCTCGAGGCCGATGCCATCGCCTACGCAGTCTCCAACGGCGCCGTCGTGGTGGCCGCCGTCGGGAACAGCCCCGAGGGGCAGGCGCCGGGGAAGTACGCGAGCTACCCGGCGGCCCTTCCGCACGTCCTGGGTGTCAGCGCCACGAACGACACCGGCGGTGTGCCCGACTTCTCGAACCGCGACCGGATCTTCAACGACATCGCCGCGCCCGGACTGCAGATCATCTCGATCCTGCCGCGGACTCTCACCGCCCGATTCCCCGCGTGCGCTGAACAGGGCTATTCGAGCTGTGGGTCCCAGGAGTATCGAGAGACCCAAGGAACGTCGTTCGCCGCGCCGCTCGTGAGCTCTGCGGCAGCCGTTCTCCTCAGCCTTCGCCCCCAACTTCGACCCGAGCAGGTGTCTGCGATCCTCCGTAGCACGGCCGTGGATCTGAGCGAAGCAACGGGGTGTGACTCCTGCGCCGTTGGCCGCGACGCGGACTCGGGGTGGGGCCGGCTCGACGTGGCCGCCGCGATCTCTGCTCTGTCCAAGCGCTTGCCAGCGCGCGACTACTACGAGGCGAACGACGACGCCGGGCCCCGCGCGTACCCGGCCTCCGGCTCGCGTCGCCGTATCAAGGCGACGGTCGACTTCTGGGACGACCAGGACGATGTCTATGCAATCCGGCTCAAGAAGAACCAGCCCGTCTATCTCGGGCTCACGGGATCCAACACGAGCGTCGATCTGAGCCTTGCGTTCTGGCTTCCCCAGGCGCGCTCGATCGAGAGCGTCGGGAACCTCCGCTTCCGTGCGCGCGTCTCGGCACGAACAGGGTCGCGGCAGTACCTGTCGTACCGCGCGGGCTCAGCGGGTACGTACTTCGTGCAGGTCCGGATGTCGAGCCCAGGCCTCACGCGCTACCGGCTGACGATCATCAAGGCGTGACCTGCGCTACAGAAGCTCGTCCTCGGAGACACCGCGCAGCACGCGCGCGGGGTTCCCGACGACGATGACCCGAGGCGGAACGTCCTTCGTGACGACCGCCCCCGCTCCCACGAACGCCTCCTCCCCGATCTCGATCCCCGGGCAGAGGACTGCGCCTCCTCCGATCCGCGCGCCGCGTCGGATCGTCGGGCCCTTCATCAGCTCGTGGCGCCTCTCGGTTCGGCCCATGAAGTTGTCGTTCGTGGTGACGACGCAAGGTGCGATGAACACGTGCTCTTCGAGAGTCGAATAGGCCGTGATGTATGCGTTGGCCTGGACCCTCGTCATCGCTCCAATCGTCGTGTCGTTCTCGACGAGCGAGCCACGGCCGAGGACGACATCGTCCCCGATCGTGACGCGCTCGCGCACACACGACTGGTCGCCGAGGATGACGCGGGCGCCGATCTGCGAGCCGGCGAAGACGATCGCGCTACTCGAGACGATCGTGCCGTCACCGAGCTCCGTGGGGGGAAGGGGTTCACGTCTTGCGGTGGACCGAGGCGACAGGGCAGGCTGCTTGCCGACGACGGCGTTCTCGAGCACCTTCACTCCGTCACCCAGGATCGTCCCCGGGTACACCGTCGCAGTCGGGTGGACCTCAGCCGCCATGCAGTGATGTGGTGAGCATGTCGAGCGCGCGCACGACGCGGGCGCCGTCGGTCGCCACTTTCTGGCGGTCGCCCTCGCCCGAGACGAGCCTCAGGAACTCGATGCACTCGAGCTTGAGCGGCTCGTCGCTGGCTATCCGCGGGCTGAAGATGTCGCCGGTCCGCGTCTGCCACTCGCCATAGCGGTCGGACGGACGCCAGGGCGCCTTCTCGTACACGGTTACCTTGCGCTCGAGCTCCATGTCGTCGAAGACGACCATCTTCTCCGTCCCGACGACAGTGATCTTCCGCATCTTGTGCGGGTCGAGCCAGGAGAGGTGCATGTGCGCGATCTTCCCCGACGGGAAGCGGAGGTAGCAGAACACCACGTCTTCGACTCCGCTCGTGAGGAAGTCGCGGCCGAAGGCATTTGCCTCTGCGGGGTCCTCGTCGAGGAGGTAGAGGATCACCGACAGGTCGTGGACCCCTAGCGACCAGAGCGCGTTCTCGTTCGAGCGGATGATTCCCAGGTTCTGCCTGTTTCCGTAGACGCAGAGCACGTCACCGAGCTCTCCGGCCGCGATCATGTCCTTCACACGCCGAACGCCGGGGTGGTAGAGGAGCAGGTGCCCGGGCATGAGTACGAGGTCCCGCTCACTCGCGAGTGCCACGAGCTCGTCCATCTCGTGGCCCTTCATTGCGGGCGGCTTCTCCACGAGCACGTGCTTGCCGGCCTCGAGCGCCCGGCGCGCGAGGTCGAAGTGCGTCGGGACGGGCGTTGCGACGACAACCGCATCGAGGTTGGGGTCTTCCAGCATCTCGTCGAACGAGCTCGTGAACTTCGCCTGCGTGTAGCGCGACGCGATGTCGCGTCGCTCGGGCTCGGAATCACAGAGCCACGTGAGTTCTGCAAGCTCCGAGAAGTTGCGGGCGAGATTCGGCCCCCAGTGCCCCAAGCCTGCAACGCCGATCCGCGTCACAGCTTCCAGACCTTGTCTGAATGTTTCCCGGTCTTCCCCGTCGCGTTCCTGAGGTCTACGACGAGGTTCGCATCTTCGACGAGCCGCTCATAGTCGATGCCCGAGTGGTTCGTCACGACGACGACGCAGTCGTAGGCGCCTGCTTCGAGTGGCGACGAGCTCATCTCGACCCCGTTCTCCGTGAACGACGGAACGTGCGGGTCGTGGTAGCCGACCTCGGCGCCGGCGTTCGTGAGCAGGCTGATCAACTTCACTGCTGGCGACTCTCGCGTGTCCGAGATGTCGGGCTTGTACGCCACACCCAAGACGAGGATCCGGGAGCCCTTAAGCGAGCGCTGCCGAGCGTGGTTCAAAGCCTGCGAGACAACGGATCGGCAGTAGTACGGCATCGACTCGTTGACCTTTCCGGCGAGCTCGATGAACTCGGTGTAGAAGCCGTACTCGCGCGCCTTCCAGGTGAGGTAGAAGGGATCGATCGGAATGCAGTGCCCGCCCAGGCCGGGTCCGGGTTTGAACGGCATGAAGCCGAACGGCTTGGTTGCCGCCGCGTCGATGACCTCCCAGACGTCGATGTTCATCCGGTCGCACAGCTGCGCGAGCTCGTTGACCAGCGCGATGTTGACCGAGCGAAAGATGTTCTCGAGGAGCTTCGTGAGCTCGGCCGCTTCCGGCGACGAGACGGCGTGGACGACGTCAATCGCGGACGAGTAGAGCGCTACAGCTGCAGCCGTGGATCCTTCGTCGATACCCCCGACGACCTTCGTGACGGTCTTCGTCGTCCAGTCCTCACGGCCGGGGTCGACTCGCTCGGGGGAGAACGCGAGGTGGAAGTCGTGTCCCGCTCGGAGGCCGCTTCCCATCTCGAGCACCGGGAGCACCTGCTCGCGTGTCGTCCCCGGATACGTCGTCGACTCGAGGACGACGAGGTGTCCCGGCCGAAGGCGTGTGGCGATCTGCTCCGCCGCGGAGACGAGGATCCTCAGGTCTGGCTCGCGCTGGCGCGACAGGGGCGTCGGCAGCGCGACGAGGATCGCATCAGCGTCGCGGAGCTCGTCGTAGTCGGTCGTCGCCGCGATCAGACCATCCGCGACAAGCGGCGAGAGCGTCTCCGATGGGACGTCCTCTATGTAGCTCTCGCCGCGGTTCAGCTGCGCGACCCGATCCGCGTCGACGTCGACGAGCAGCACGCGCTTGCCCGCGTCCGCGAACACGCGTGCGAGTGGGAGGCCGACGTAGCCGGCCCCGACGATTGCGACATCTCGGCTCATCGGCCGGGGATCGTAGCGACCAACACCTGGGCGATCCGCTCGGACGCGTGCCCGTCGCCGTAGAGCACCGGCAGCCACGAAGGCATGACCGCGTTTGCGACCGCCTCCACCAGAGCCGCGGGATCGTCATCGACGAGCACGTTCGCGCCGAGCGTAACCGTGTCCACCCACTCGGTCGAAGGTCGGAGAGTGACACAGGGGACGCGGTACCAGTACGCCTCCTTCTGCAGTCCACCGGAGTCCGTGACGATCACGCGAGCCTGGGATGCGAGTGCGGCCAGCTCGAGGTAGCTCAGGGGGTCGACGATACGTACGTGCTCGGCGAGCGCGAGTCCGGTCTCCTCCATGCGCGATCGCGTCCGGGGGTGGGCGGGGAAGATGATGCGCTCTTCGATTCGGTTCAGACCGTCGACGATCCGGCCGAGCCGCGGCTGCGCGACGTTTGCCTGCCGATGCACGGTAGCGACGATGTAGCTCTTGGGCTCGAACGGGATCGGGAATCGCGCACGTGCGATGGGCGCGAACTGCCGGCTGGCATCGGACATGACGTCTCCCACCACGTAGATGCGCCCGAGCACGCCTTCCGCGTTCAGGGTCGTCCGAGACCGGTCGTCCGGGCAGAAGAGAAGCCATGCGATCCGGTCCGTCTCGATTCGGTTGTGCTCTTCGGGCATCGAGAGGTCTCCGCTGCGAAGTCCGGCCTCGACATGGGCGAGCGGGATCGACGAGGCGGCGGCGGCGCGGGCGCCCGCTACGGTGGAGTTGGTGTCGCCGTAGACGAGGACGAGGTCGGGCGCCTCGCTGCGAATGTGAGCAGCGATCGCCGGCTCCATCTCTGCCGGATCGGCGGACTGGAGATCGAGTTGGAACTGCGGCTCGCGGAGCCGCAGTTCCTCGAAGAACACGCCGGAGAGCTCGCGGTCGTAATGCTGCCCCGTGTGGAGTACCACCTCGTCGACGCCCGCTGCGCCGAGGGCCACGGAAAGCGGCGCAGCCTTGATGAACTGTGGGCGATTCCCGACGACGGTGAAGACCTTCATGCTTCCAAGCCTACGGAGGAAACCCGTTCGAGGGGGCTAGCCCCTCCCCAAAGGCGCTCAGGGCTCGAGAAAACGCGGAATTTGCAGTGGCTTTGCTGTCGTGACAACCATTAGAGAAGGTAGACTTCGACGGTGGCGAAGACAAGTCGGGAACGAGATCAGGAGGCGCGCCAGGCGAAGCTCGAGCACGTACGCGAGCAGGTTGCGTCCGGGCAGCTCGTGATTCGCGAGATGACGGACGCGGAGCGCGTGACATGGGACAAGCGACACGCCAGCTCCGAAGCTCGTTCCACTCCGGCAGAGCTTGCTCGCCGGGCAGTCGCAGTCGAGAATCGGCGGAAGCGTGCAGCGCGGCTTTCGCGGCCCGCGGACCACTGAGCTTCGGCGCACGGCAACAGGCCCTCGAGCGCGGTCGTCCTTGTCGCGCGCTTTACCTCCGCAGTACACTGGAGGTACTCCAACAGCTCCTCCTCTCGTCGTGAGCCGATTCCTGAGCCATTGCGCCTGGACGCGCGGAAAAGAGAGACCATGTCCTCACCTTTCGTGACCGTTCGCTACCCCGATGGGGCGTGGGAGCTTGCCCTCACCGCCAAGGTTCCGAAGGTCGGAGACACCTTGAGGCGAAGCGGTGGTAACTGGATTGTCGCGAGGGCGGCCGAGGACCCGAACGGACATGTCATAGTGACCTGGCGACGTGCTCCGACCCGCGGAGGTCATCAATGAGTAAGAGCGCCGACAAGCCGAAGAAGCAGTTGAAGAAGAAGCCGCAGAGGACGCTCAAGGAGCGCCGCGGCGAGAAGCGCGCGGCCAAGAAGGTCGGCTCCGGCTCGCTTCTCTCGGCAAACGGATAATGGCCCGATAGTAGGGCGGATAGGGAACCCGCTCCCGCTGATCGCGAGGTCAGGGTCGTCACCCCGAGCTATCCCGAACGAGGGACTGGCTGTACCCGACAGGAGCATGAGGATCCGCACGCTCGTCCCTATATTCAGTGCGTCCCGATCTTTGTGGGACTGCGGCAAGAAGAACACCCACACGGAGGCATCAAATGGCGTCTGACCGGAGACTTAGTTACTCCGTCTACTCGGGCAGGCGGGTGACCGGGGTTCGGAGAGCGTGGTCGCCCGCGGAGGCAGTGATCGAATACCTGGCTGATATGGGGTATCGAGGCACCGAGATCGTGAGGTTGGGTCCTAATGCAGTGAGCTGGCGGGGCGCCACCTTCACTGCTGAGCCGGTGGCCGTCGAGCCGATGCCGTAGTTACGCCCGCCGCCCCGGCGCCGTTCAATTGCGCTCGCTCTCGACCGCAGGTAGCTCGCGAGGTCGGGATCGTCGCCCCGAACCTCCTCGACGAACCGCTCGGTGTCCTCGCGGCGATGAACGTCTCGATTGCCTAACCCGGCGCTATGGCCGGAGAAGGCTGCGGGAACCAGCCGAGGTTGTCATGCTCTACCTCTTGCCCCGTCGACCCCGGGAGGGATTGGAGATGAGCGACAGTGTCTACCGCGTTACCGAGGTGATCGGCACGAGCAGCGAGTCGTGGGAAGCAGCTGCGCGGAACGCCGTCGAAACAGCGGCTCGCTCGGTCCGCGACCTACGAGTTGCTGAGGTTGTGCGAGAAGACGTCACGATCGAGAACGGAACCATCAGCAGTTACCGCGTCCGGCTCGCAATCTCCTTCAAGTACGACACCGGGGACTGAACAAGCCTTCGAACGCACGTGGCGGGAGACCGACCATCCGGAAGCAGGTCCGACGCACACCCAACGGGCGTGGGCGCGGAAGTGCCGTTAGGGGTGGATGATGCCGGACGCGGTTACTGTGGCTGGGTGGAGGGGTTCCAGAGACTCAGGACCGGATACGAGTGGCGCCGAGCCTCGAGGAACGCGCCGAGTCCGTTCAGGTCATCGTCGAGACCTGGGGTACGCCCGAGAAACCCTTTGGCGTAGCGCGTCGAACCAAGGGCAGCTCCCCGCTAGGCGTCGAGTGGCGCCACCAAAGGAAAAGCCCCGTTTCCAGGGCTTGCGAGAGTGGGCCGTGAAGGATTCGAACCTTCGACCTTGGGATTAAGAGTCCCCTGCTCTACCAACTGAGCTAACGGCCCGGGACGGCCAAGTCTAGCCACCGCGCAGCGTTCGCCCCTTGCCGACGACGGGTCTGCGACGGCTCGTCGTCGAAGCCCATTCATGGCGAGCGAATCGATGCTGCTACGCGGCCTCGCGGGCCCCGTCTGCGAGGAGCTCCGCGACCGCCGCGAGCGGCTGCGGCTTGCCGTAAAGGTACCCCTGCGCGTAGTCGCAGCCGAGTCCACGCAGCTCGCTGTGTACGTTCGCGTCCTCTACCCCCTCCGCGACGACCTCAAGACCCAGGCTGTGGACGAGTTGGATTGTCGCCTTGGCGATCATGCGGCTGTTACGAGACACCGACATGTCCGCGATGAAGCTGCGGTCGATCTTCACTTCCTGAACGGGCAGGTCCTTCAGGTACGAGAGCGACGAATGCCCAGTGCCGAAGTCGTCGATCGAGACGCGAACACCGGCGTCGGCGATGGCGGCGAGGATCAACCGTGCTCTGTCGGGATCGGCCATGACGGTGCTCTCTGTGAGCTCGACGCAGAGGCGGCCCGGTCCAACCCCGTGCTCGTCGAGGAGACCTTTGATTCGAACGAGCAGGTCCGCGTCCAGAAGGTCGATAGCCGTCAAGTTGACCGCGACCGTGAGCTCGGTCTCGGACCAGTCGCGCAACTGCTCGACGGCGGCTTGAAGTACGGCACGTGTTACGTGACGGACAGCGCCGGTCCGCTCGGCGATGGGGATGAAAGCTCCCGGTGGTAGAAGGCCGCGGATTGGGTGATCCCAGTACGCCAGTGCCTCGAAGCCTGCGATCGCGTTCGTCGTCAGATCGATCTTCGGCTGGTAGTGGAGTCGAATCTGGCCTTCGTCTGCAGCCTCACGCAGTGCGGCCGTCAGCTTCAGCTGCTCCGGATCGTGCGGATCGACAGCCGGGCTGTACCCGAGTACACCGCTTCGCCACTCCTTCGCTGTATACGTCGCCACTTCGGCATGCTTGACGAGCGTGTGGGCGTCGTCGCCGTCGACGGGATAGAACGCGACCCCGACGGTCGCGTCGACTGCAAGCTGTATGCCCTCCGTATGGATCTGAGGCTCGATTGCGGCACGGATGTGCTCGGCGAAATCCATTGCCTCCGCCACTGTCCCGAACTCGGCGGCGAAAACGAAGTCGTCACCCCCAAGGCGGGCCAGCAGTCGCTCATCGCCGGCCACGACTTGCAGCCGGCGGGCGGCCTCGACGAGAACGACGTCTCCCGCCTCGTGCCCGAGCGTGTCGTTGATCTCGCGGAAGCGGTTGAGATCGACGAGGAGCACGGCCAGCAGGATCTCCTCGTCGGTCGCACGAGAGATCGCGAGACCCAGTCGTTCGAAGAAATGCGTTCTATTCGGCAGACCCGTCAGCTCGTCGTAGAAGGCCTGCTGATGAATGCGCGTGATCTGTCGTTGAATACGTCGCGTCACGCGGACGAGCAGCGGGACGAGCAGGGCGAAGAGGACGATGAGAAGGCCTTCGAGGACCGCGCCGACGCGGAGCTGCAGGGAGCGCGCAGAGTGGGCTATCGGTTTGTAGGACTGTGCGATCAGTGCCGCTCCGCCGCGCGTGTCGGGTCCGACCGGAGCATAGGTCTCCAGTGTCTTGCCATCGGTCGCTGCGCCGTTAGCGCCCGCCGCCGGCACGTGGCTCACTATCGTCCCTGTCGCAGCTTCGGCTGCAAGCGCACCTGAGATGGTCGTCCCGATCGCCTCGTGGTCCGTCGAGTACGTGACGAGGCCGTCACGGCGAACGAGGGAGAGCGCTTGGATGTCCTTCGTGAGACCGTACGTTCGCAGGAGAGCATCGAGCTCGTGTCGGCGGTTCGAAGGCACCGGGCGTTTGAGGTCGCTCTGTGTCACTTCGCGCTGGAGGACGCTGGACGCCACGAGGCCCGCGTGTCTCGCCGCCGCGCGCTCGGCCTGCGAGAGGGCAAAGTGATGAACGACGATCAGGATCAGGGCCGAGGCGAGCGCCAGTGCGAGCGAAAGCACGACGGCAAAGCGAAGAACCAGCTTGGGCGGACGCTCCGTAGCGAACAGAGCTGATTTTTCCCCTCTTGCCCCGAGCGCTTGAGCCATCACGGCCGCCCGCTGCCACCCTTCGGACCACCGCTGCCAGCCTGTGGAGAGCCCGAACCGCCTCCGGGTGAACCATTCCCCGGTCCAGGAGAGGTTGCGCCGCTGCCCGGGTCTGAAGGAGTACCGCCGTCCACGGGAGGCTTCTGAGAGCCGCCCCCTTGGCCCGTCGAGCTTCCTGTACCTCCGGACCCGCCCGTGCCCTTCACACCGCCTGTACCTCCGGACCCGCCCGTGCCCTTCACGCCGCCTGTACCTCCGGACCCGGTCGAGCCCCCGCCACCTCCGCCCTGATTCGGCACGGGAGTGGTGGCGGTAGGAGGCTCGGGCTTGGGGGTCGGGCCAGGCGCTTGATCGCCGGGTGCCGCCTCGGAGGTGCCTGCCTCTCCCGAACCGGTCGTACCGGTGTCAGCTGGCTCGTCGTCCGGGTTATCAGCAGGATCGAGGGGCGCTGCATCCGCCCAGCCGGTGACGGTGCCTGTCTTCGTGGATGCGGACGGCCTCTGCGCCGGTGCGTTGTGCGCGGACTCTCCATGGGCCTGTGCTGACTGTGCGCCTGCTGCACTCGCAGCACGCTGTTCCTGTGGCTCGTACTGGATCTCGACCGAAGCGACCGCGACTGTGCGTTCCCGAATGAGGGATCCGTCGCCACCGAGCGCGGGCTCCGTGAGAGCCGCGAATGTCGCAGCGGCACGTTCGAGCATCTGCGGCAGCGGGAGCACCGTCGCTGCGAGCGAAAGCACCGGAAGTGGCACGCACATCAGGATCGCGATCGCGACGAGATGACGGCGAGGCAGTGAGACTGCCTCGGCGGTGCCGGCAGCTGTCCAGTCGTTAGGTGTCGCGAGATTGCTCATTGGGCCACAGAAAACCGTGCTTTCACACGATCGAGGCATTCAGAACCTGGGAGACCCCCCCACCGGGGGATCTAGACCCCCCGTTCGAGTGAGGATCCCGCCCGGCGCTCGGACTCGAGACCCCCCAAGCGCGACGGACGCAGGCGATCAAGAGCACGGCTCGGTTCCGCCCCACGACGGCTGGCGCTTGAAGTAGGCTCGCCCCCGGTGCGCAAGGGGATCGTCCAGCTGGTCGCGATCGGCGTCGTGATTGGCGTGCTCGTCACGCTCGTCGCCGTCCTGTTCCAGTGGCTTCCGACCTCCGCGAGCGAGGAGTTCGATCGGATTCAGGACATCTACTGGTTCGCCACGATCATGTCGATCGTGATCTTCTCGGTGGTTGCCGCCGTGGTCGTCTATTCGGTGTGGACCTGGCGCGTCCCCGACGACGACGACCTGGACGGCCCGCCGATCCACGGCAACACGGGCCTCGAGATCGCGTGGACCGCGGTTCCCGCGATCCTCGTCATCGCGCTGGGGATCGTGAGCGCCGTCGTGCTGTCCCAGAACGGCGAGGCCGGGAACCGCCCGCTCGAGGTGAAGGCGATTGGGCAGCAGTTCGCCTGGAAGTTCGAGTACAGCGACTACGGGGACTTCACGACCGGCGAGCTCGTGCTGCCCGTGAACCGCGAAGCGCGGTTCACGATGGAGGCGGTGGACGTCATCCACTCCTTCTGGGTGCCGAACTTCGGCCAGAAGATGGACGCCGTGCCCGGCATCGAGACGTCGATTCTCGTCACGCCAACGCGCACTGGTGAGTTCGCGGTCGTGTGTGCTGAGCTCTGCGGCCTCGGGCACGCGACGATGCGTGCGAAGGCGCGCGTCGTGACGCGGGCCGAGTTCGACGAATGGGTTAAGGAGAAGAGGGCGTGACGGTTTCGCACTCCGATACACCGCACGCCGAGTACCCGCCTCACTTCGAGCCGCCGCACGGCTCGACGTGGAAGTTCTTCTTCGGTCCCGGACTGGTACGTGGCGGGTGGATGGCCGGCGTCGGCTTTGTCCTCGGCACGCTTCTCGTCCTCGCGCTCCGGCGATGGTGGGGCTGGGAGCCCTACTGGTTGACCGAGGTGATCCTCGTCGTCGGCGGAATGGTGGCGACTCCGATCGGCTTCCTCGGTGGCATCGGTGCGTTCGACTACTGGCTGCACTACATCTCCGGTCGCCCGACGCGCCCGGAGGACCACTCGGGGCACGGAGCCCGCACCTGGAGGGACTACTTCCGGGTCAACACCGACCACAAGGTGATCGGGGTCCAGTACCTCGTCACCACGTTCGTTTTCTTCACGATCGGCGGGCTCATGGCGATGTTCTTCCGAGCAGAGCTCGCGCAGCCGGGGCTCCAGTTCGTGGATTCGCAGACGTTCAACGGTCTCGTCTCGATGCACGCGACCTTGATGATTTTTCTCTTCATCATCCCGGCGTTCGCAGGGCTCGCGAACTTCGCCGTCCCGCTCATGCTCGGCGCCCCGGACATGGCGTTCCCGCGGCTGAATGCGCTCTCGTTCTGGCTGCTTCCGATCGCCGGAGTCATGTTCCTGGCGAGCTTCATCGCTCCCGGCGGCGCGTTCGGTGCCGGTTGGACCGGTTACGCCCCGCTCGCCGAGGGCCAACCGCTGGGCCAGACCTTTTTCAACATGGGCGTGCAGTGGGCCGGGGCCTCGAGCATTCTGACCGCGCTCAACTTCCTCGTGACGATTATCACCATGCGCGCTCCCGGCATGACGTTCTGGCGCATGCCGCTCCTCGTCTGGGCGAACTTCACGACCTCACTGCTCGTCGTCATCGCGACGCCGTTCATCGCCGGTTCGCAGTTCTTCGTCATGTTCGACCGGATCATGCACACGAGCTTCTTCACGCCCGAGGGCGGCGGCTATGTGCTCGGGTACCAGCACATCTTCTGGTTCTACAGTCACCCGGCCGTCTACATCATGATGCTGCCCGGCTTCGGGATCGTCTCCGAGGTGATCTCGTCCATGTCGCGCAAGCCGATCTTCGGGTATCGCCTGATGGCGCTCTCGCTCATGGGGATCCTCGTCCTCGGCTTCTCCGTGTGGGCACACCACATGTTTGTCGCGGGCATGGCCGATTGGCTGCGCGTGCCCATGATGATCACGACCTTGCTGATCGCGATCCCGACGGGGATCAAGGTGTTCTCGTGGACTGCGACCCTCTGGCGCGGGCGCATCCACCTGAATACGCCGATGCTGTTCGCGCTCGGCTTCCTGACGATGTTTGTCATCGGGGGGCTTTCCGGGATCTACCTCGGCTCAGTACCCATCGACATCGCTGCCTCGGATACGTACTTCATCGTCGCCCACATCCACTACGTGCTCTTCGGCGGCTCCGTCTTCACGATCTTCGCGGGGATCTACTACTGGTTCCCGAAGATGACCGGCCGCATGTACAACGAGCGGCTCGGGAAGTGGCACTTCTGGCTGACGTTTGTGAGCTTCAACGCGACGTTCTTCCCGATGCACTACGTCGGCCTGCGGGGCATGCCGCGGCGCGTGTTCGACTACGACTCTGCGTTCGGTGACCTCAACTTCGTGATCTCGATCGCATCGTTCGTCCTTGGCGCCTCGTTCATCGTGTTCGTCTACAACATGATCACGAGCTGGGCTAACGGCCCGATCGCGGACGCCAACCCCTGGCGGGCGCACACGCTCGAGTGGCAGGTCTCGTCGCCACCGCCGATCTTCAACTTCGACGAGATCCCGCAGGTCGTCGGCGGTCCGTACGAGTACGGCGTGCCCGGTGCTCGACATGCAGTCATGAGCCCGGCCAAGGAAGCCGAGGAGGTTCACGCATGACCGAGCAGGTGACCTCAGTTCTCGTAGTGGCCAACGAGACGCTGGTCGGCACGGAGCTCGTGGATGCCGTCCGCCGCCGTGCCGAGCGCGGGCCGATCCGCGTCGCAGTCGTCGCACCGGTCACGCAGCCTCGCGAGGGCTACGTCGTGTATCGCGACTCCCGCCGTGCCGCGGCGGGGCGCAGGCTCGACCGGACGCTCGGGGCTCTTCGTGCATCGGGAGTCGCGGCTCATGGCGGCGTTTTCGACGACGAGCCGCTCGCGGCGATCAAGGACGTACTCGCCTCGGAGGAGATCGACGAGATCATCGTCTCGACTCATCCCGAGACGAAGTCGGGTTGGCTACGCAAGGACCTCCTCGACGAGGTTCGGAAGGCGGCGGGCGGGAGGCCGGTAGAGCATGTCGTCTCCGAGGTCGTCGGCCGCGCGGGCGTCAACGTGCTCGTCGTCGCGAACGAGACCGTGCTCGGGGAACAGCTCCTCGACCGCCTTCGCGCGAGGGCCCGCGAAGGAGCCGCCAGTTTTCTGATCGTCTGCCCTCAAGGCGATCCGGCGCGCGGCGAGCACCCGGAGGCCGAGCAGCGGCTGCGTTCGGCACTCGCGATCCTTCGCTCCGAAGGACTCGATGTCCACGGACAGATCGCCCATCCGGATCCATTCGTCGCAGCGATGGAGGCGGTCGAGGACGAGCGTACGGACGAGATCATCGTCTCGACTTTCCCAGGGGAGCGGTCGGGGTGGCTCCGGCGCGACCTCGTCGGGCGGCTCCGTTCGGAGAGCGGGCTGCCGGTCGACCATGTCGTCACCGAGTCCCGAGAGGAGGTGGCCGTTTGAGCGCACACGCCGAGGTGCTGCACGATCATCACGGACCGCCGGAGGCGAATCAAAGCTCGCGCGTCGACGCGCGCACGCTCGGGATGCTTCTCTTCATCGGGTCGGAGATCATGCTCTTCGGCTCGTTCTTCGCCGCGTACTTCTTCGTCAGGGTCGTCAACCCGAGTGCGCCCGCCGAGTGGCCGCCGGAGCCGTACCACTTCCCGGTGTTCGTGGCCGGCGTCAACACGGCGATCCTCGTCACCTCGAGCTTCACGATGCACTGGGCTCTGCAGTCGATCAAGCGTGGCCAGCGCGCTGGTTTCCTAGCCGGGATGGTGCTGACATTCGTCATGGGTCTCGCGTTTCTCACGACGCAGGTCGTCGAGTATCTGAACGTTGGGTTCAACACGGGCGACGGCGCTTTCGCATCGGTCTTCTTCGGGCTCACCGGCCTCCATGGCGCGCACGTGGCGGTTGGGCTCAGCCTGCTCTTGATGGTGATCATCCGCGGCTCGCGGGGACACTTCTCGCCGGAGCACCACCACGGCGTCGAGCTACCCGGGATCTACTGGCACTTCGTCGACGTCATGTGGATCGTCGTGTACGCGACGGTCTACCTCCTCTAAAGGAGCGCAGCTGCTGTGGAGAACCCGTTTCGTAGCGAAGCCGCGGCTTTCCGCTTCCTGCTGATCACGATCGGTGCATTCGCGCTCATCGTCGTCGCCTCCCTGATCAGCACAATCCTTGGTGTCATCGTCTGGCTCGGGCTGTCGGCGGCCGCGGTTGGGGTCTACCTCCGTCAACGTGGGCCCGGCCCGAAGCCCCAGCACATCGAGCACGTGGGTGGACCCGAGGAACGTCGCGTCCTCGTCGTCGCGAACGAGACCATCGGGCACGACGAGCTCCTGGGCGCGATCAGCACGCGGGCGCTCTCGGTGAAGACGTCCTTCCTCGTCGTGTGCCCCGCGTTGACGACGGGCCTCAAGGCGTGGGCGTCCGACGAGGATCCGGCTCGGGCAGCCGCCCAGCAGCGGCTCGACGAGATGCTCGCCAGACTCGCCTCGGTCGGGATCGATGCCCGCGGCGAGGTGGGAGACACCGACCCGCTCGTCGCCATCGAGGATGCAGTGCGAACGTTCCATCCGGACGAGATCGTGATCGCGACCCACCCGGCCGGCAACTCGAGCTGGCACGAGCGCGGGGTTGTCGACTCGGTCCGGGTCCGGTACGACGTGCCCGTCGAGCACGTGGTCGTCGACCTCGAGGCGGAAGCCGGGAGCTGATCCCGGCGCGAGGCGACTCGCGCTACTTGCCGGCGGTCGACGAGACGTAGTCGGCGACGGCCTGGATCTGGGCGGCGTCGAGCGAAGCGCCGAAAGGCGGCATCACACCCTTCCCATTCGTCACGCGGTCGACGACGAGCTCCTTCGAGGGCTTCGCGCCGTCGAGGTTCGGACCGACCGTTCCGGCCGTTCCGGCGTCCGCCAGGGTGTGACACCCGCCGCAGGTAGTCGTGAAGATCGACTTCCCGTCCGTCTGCTTCTCTGCGGTGACGCCCGTCCCCGCGACGGCGCCGACGTAGACCGCGACGTCGCTTACCGCCTGATCTTGATCGTCGACACAGAACGCATCTCCCTCGACGTCGTCGCATGAGGGCAGGGTCGTGTCGGCGGCTGGCATCCCCGGCGCGCCGGTCGAGGTCGCCGTGATCGGGAAGCGGATCTGATTTGCGACAACCTGCGTGAAGGTGGCGGATGTCATGCCCGCTTCGCGCGCCTGTGCGAACGCGTCATCGAGGTTCGGGCCAATCGTTCCAGCCGTCCCCGCGTCGGCGAGTGTGTGACATCCACCACACGCCGTGATGAAGAGCTTCTTACCGGCTCCCTGGCTTCCCGCGCTCGTATACCCGCCGGTGCCGCACCCGGTCAGCGCGAGCGAGAGGAGGGCCGCCCACGCGGCGGTCACGAGTACGGCGAGCCTCACAGGGGGCGAGTCTAACCACCTGGCGCAGGACCGGGATCCGCTAGCGCGGTATCTCGGTCTTGCGAAGTCCTGAAGGCGGCCGCTTAGCGGCCGCCGGCAATTCGAAGTCTCTCTCAGCCGGTCTGGCCGAACTGACGGAGCTGCTTCAGAAGACGCCGTACCTCGACCGCAGTCGGATCGTCCGGCGCGATCTTCAGGAACGCTTCGTACGCGGCGATCACGGTTGCCGTGTCCCCCGCACTCTGAGCAGCCTGTGCCAGCTCGAGCTGAACGCTCGGATCCTTCGGCAGCACCACGGTGATCCGCCGATACGTGTCGACGGCGTTCGCCGATGCCTGCTGCGCCTCGAAGTACGCCGCAGAGCTGTCCCCGGTGATCTGCCCGCTGACCGCCTGTGAGATCGGGTCCGGATCGACCGGCCTGCCGCCGAGCTGGATCGCGCCTGCCACTGCAGTCCCCGGCGCCAAAAAGGCGGCTCGGTAGTCGGCAATCTGGCCGCGCTGCTGCGCCTCGCTCGCTTTTGCGAGGTACAAACCGGCGAGCTCGCGCAAGACGTCGGCGTTGCGTGGCCGCAGCGCGACGAAGTTCTCGAGAGCTTCGATTGCGTCATCGGTGTTTCCGGCCGCCTGGTGAGCGGTGGCGAGATCGCGGAATGCCTGCGCATCCTTCGGGTTGTCGAGGACGCGCTGTTCGGACTTGGAGATCGAGGGCACGCCACTCCCTCCACCCTGCCCCCTGAAGACGTCGCCGACGCCAACACCTCCGGCTCCGACCCCGAATCCCACGAAGCCGAGCCCGAACGCGACGGCGAGGAACAGAAACATCCACTTCGCGTGCCGGCGAAGACGCGGGAAGAACATGGTGTCCTCGATCACGACGTCGGGTTTGCGTGTGACAGAAGCCGGCCGCGGGCGCTGTGCGCTGCGTCGATCAGCTCGAGCCATGTCTTCCCTCCCTTCTCATACCGCGTTTCACCGGACACGAGAGTAGCGACGACGTGTTGGGGGGAGCCTCCGAGAACCGCCGCCGTAACCGGATCTTCCCATGGGATGAATGACGTTTCGGCGAGCGACAAGACTGTCAGATCGGCGCTCTTTCCAGGGAGGAGCGAGCCGAGCTCGTTGGCGAGGCCGAGGGCGCGCGCACCTCCGAGCGTCGCAAGCTCGAGCGCATCCGCTGCAGTGAGTGCGTCGGGGCGACGCTCACGTGCCCGTGCACCGGAGATTGCGGCCCGCATCTCGTCGAACATGTCGAACGAGGGCGTCGAAGCGGGGCTGTCGGTGGCGATGCAGACCCGGATTCCAGCAGCGCGCAGAGCCGTCAGCGGTGCGATGCCGCACCCGAGAAGCGCGTTCGAGCGGGGGCAGTGGGCGACCGCGACGTCGTGCTCGGCCAGCAGCGCGATCTCCTCCTCGTCTACCTGGACGCAGTGGGCGGCGAGCAGGTTAGGCCCGAGCACGCCTTCCTCGGCGAGCGCGCGTACGCCCGTCGTCCCGGGGGGCTCGACGAGCATGTCCGCAAAGGCCTCCCACGCTCCCGAGCCTGTCTGGAGGAAGTTGGTCTCCGCTTCGCTCTCGGCGAGGTGCGTTGCGGTCGGCATCCCGAGTGCGGCGCACGCGTCGTAGAGTGCAAGCGAGCATGTGTACGGGGCGTGCGGTGAGACCCCCACCCGTATCGTGTCGGACAGCGTGTCGGAGATGCGCTCGAGCATGGGGTCGAAGCGGTCGGACAAGACGTCGGGCGTCTCTCCGAACACCTCGAGGTAGATCGTCGCGCGCAGCCCGAGGTCGGCGCAGCCGGTCGCGGCAGCGCCGCTGAAGCTGCAGTCTCCGACTGTCGTGATCCCAGAACGCAGGCACTCGAGCGCACCGAATCGCGCGATCGCCTCCGCGTCCTTCAGGTCGATTTGCCGCTTGCGCTGGACGTGCAGACCGATCCAGTCGGAGAACGGAAGCCCGTCGCCGAAACCCGCGTAGACCGCGTACTCGAGGTGGCTATGTGCGTTTACGAAGCCAGGGAGGATTACCGCGTCACGGTAGCGCTCGCCTGCGCCGAGCTGCGCGGCTGGTCCGACTGCAACGATCGTCCCATCTTCGATCGCAACGGCGCCATCACGGATTGGCGGTCCCTCCACTGGGACCACCCAGTTCGCAGACAGGACTTTCACGAGGGGCCGGCCTCGGCGTACTCCTCGCCCCAGCCGCGTCGCCAGCGCCGCTCCATGAAGACGCTCATCCAGATCGAGAGCTCGAACAGAAGGAGGAGCGGAACCACCTCGAACGCGAGCGAGACGGGATCGACGGTCGGGAGCAAGATCGCGAACACGAGCAGCACCACGAACGCGATCTGCCGGTTGCTGCGCAGACGGTCCGAGGTCAGTACGCGAAGGCGGACGAGCGCCAGGACGAAGATCGGCATGAGGAACGCAATACCCCCTGCCACGAGAGTCACCGCCGCGAAGTTGTAGTAGTAGCTCGCGCGAATCTGGATGTCGTAGAGGTCGTCGTCGTATGACGTGAGGAAGTCGAGCGCACGAGGGAGCACCACGTAGTACATGAAGGCCACTCCGGTCGCGAACAGTGCGGTCGCGATCACGACGAAGACGAGCACGATGCGCTGGAAGTGCGGCTGGACGGCAGGCGAGAGAAACCCCCAGATCTGCCAGAGCACGATGGGAAGCGCGAGTGCGAGGCCAGCGATCAAGCTGACCTTGACCGACGTGGTGAACGGCTCGGTGACGCCGAGCGTCACGAGCTTCTTGTCGTCCGAAAGTGGCCCGGTTAGCCATTCCATGATCTGCTCGTGGAAGGCGAACGCCAACAGGAACGCCGGCACGAACGCAAGGAGCACGACGATGAGCCTCGTTCGGAGCTCGTCGAGGTGCTCGACGAGTGTTGCCTCCTCGCCGTGGAGGAGACGGCGCGGTAGCCACCGACGCACCATCGGAGAGGGTTCCTAGCGGACGGTTTCCCGCTCGGCCTCCGCCTCGGACGCGCTCGCCGGCGCTTCCGGTTCGGAGGTAGCGGCTGCGAGCTCTACGGGCTTCGGGGTCGGTTCGGTGATGGTCACCGCTTCCTCCACGCCCGTGACCGAGTCCTTGAACTCACGCATTCCCTTGCCGAGTGAGCGTCCCATCTCCGGTAGTCGCTTGGCGCCGAAGATGAGGAGCAGCACGACAAGGAGGATCATGAGCTCCCAGACCGAGATGCCGAAGGGCATGGACGCACGATACCACCGCGCCGACGCTGAACCAGGTCCGGCTACCATGCGAGCAGGCGGGACACCTACTGCCGGTCCACGGTAAGCGAGATCCTTTTCGTATGGCTCAACTCGAGATCAAGAATCTGCATGTTGCTCTGGAAGACGGCACCGAGATCGTCAAGGGTGTCGATCTCGTCGTTGCCTCCAACGAGAAGCACGCGATCATGGGGCCGAACGGGTCGGGTAAGTCCACGCTTGCCTACGCCCTCATGGGTCATCCGGCATACGAGATCACCGAAGGCCAGATCCTTCTCGACGGACAGGATGTTTCCGAGCTCGGCGCAGACGAGCGCGCACAACGCGGCCTCTTCCTTGCATTCCAGTACCCGCACGCCATTCCAGGCGTCACCGTAACGAGCTTCCTCCGAACCGCGATCAACGCCCAGCGCAAGGCGGCAAACGGCGGCGAGGAGAATCCGGTGCCGATTCCCGAGTTCCGCACGGAGCTGCTGGCGGCGATGGAAGAGCTGAAAGTGCCACGTGAGCTCGCGTCGCGCTATCTGAACGATGGATTCTCAGGCGGCGAGAAGAAGCGCGTCGAGATCCTGCAGATGGCGATGCTGAAACCGCGGATCGCTGTACTCGACGAGACCGACTCCGGCCTCGACATCGATGCACTCAAGATCGTTGCGAATGGCGTCAACGCGCTCGTCGGCCCGGAGATGGGCGCGCTCGTGATCACGCACTACCAGCGAATCCTCAACTACGTCACGCCCGATTTCGTGCACGTGTTCGTCGATGGGCGTATCGTGGCCGAGGGAGGTCCGGAGCTCGCCCACAAGCTCGAGGCGAAGGGCTACGAGGCTTTCATACCCGCCGGCGTCGGAGGTGACGCATGAGCACGCACGAGACCGAAGTCGTCCGCGACATCCGCTCCGAATACAAGTACGGGTTCTCGAACCCCGACGCCGCGAAGGATTACTTCTTCAAGTCGGGCCGAGGCATCTCGCACGAGGTCGTCGAGGCGATCGCCGAGCACAAGAACGAGCCCGCTTGGATGCGGGAGTTCCGTCACAAGTCGCTCGACTACTTCTTCGCTCGCCCCATGCCCAATTGGGGCGCTGATCTGTCGGGGATCGACTTCGAGAACATCTACTACTACATCAAGCCCACCGAGAAGCAGGCGGATCGCTGGGAGGACCTCCCGGCCGAGATCCTCGACACCTGGGACAAGCTCGGCATTCCCGAGGCGGAGAAGAAGTACCTCGCCGGCGTCGGCGCGCAGTACGAGTCCGAAGTCGTGTACCACAAGCTCCAGGCCGATCTCGAGGCGAAGGGCGTGATCTTCCTCGACATGGACACGGCTCTGCGTGAGCACGAGGACATCGTCAAGCAGCACATGGGGACGATCATCCCGCAGAACGACAACAAGTTTGCCGCGCTCAACTCGGCCGTGTGGTCGGGCGGCTCCTTCATCTACGTCCCGCCCGGTGTCAGGATCGAGATGCCGCTCCAGGCCTACTTCCGCATCAACGCGGAGAACATGGGCCAGTTCGAGCGCACGCTGATCATCGTCGACGAGGACGCCTACGTGCACTACGTCGAGGGCTGCACGGCCCCGATCTACTCCTCGGACTCGCTGCACTCCGCGGTGGTCGAGATCATCGTCAGGCGCGGTGGGCGCTGCCGCTATACAACCATTCAGAACTGGTCGAACAACGTCTACAACCTCGTGACCAAGCGCGCTGTCGCCTACGAGGACGCAACCATGGAGTGGGTCGACGGGAACCTCGGTTCGAAAGTGACCATGAAGTACCCGGCGATCTGGCTCATGGGCGAGCGAGCGCACGGCGAGGTGTTGTCGATCGCGTTCGGCGGCAAGGGCCAGCACCAGGATGCGGGCGGAAAGGTCGTCCACGTCGCACCACATACAACCTCCGTCATCACGTCGAAGTCGATCTCGAAGGACGGGGGCCGCGCTGGCTACCGCGGCCTGCTGCAGGTGGCGAAGGGCGCTGTCGGCTCCAAGTCGAAGGTCGTCTGCGACGCGCTCATCCTCGACGAGGAGTCGCGCTCGGACACCTACCCGTACATCCAGGTCGACGAGAGTGACGTCGATCTCGGCCACGAGGCGACCGTCTCGAAGATCGGCGAAGAGCAGCTCTTCTACCTCATGAGTCGCGGCCTCTCCGAGGGCGAGGCGTCCGGGATGATCGTGTCGGGCTTCGTCGAGCCGATCACTAAGGAGCTCCCGCTCGAGTACGCGGTCGAGATGAACCGCCTCATTCAGCTGCAGATGGAGGGCTCGGTCGGGTGATCGACATCCAGCGCGTGGATTTCGTTGCCATACCGACCCGTGATGCGGAGCGGGCGGTGACGTTCTACGGCGAGACGCTCGGGATCCCTCGGAACCCGAGCTCCCACGAGAGTTTCCCGGAGTTCGAGACGAGCAACGTCACGCTCGCGCTCTACGCGCCCGAGTCGATGGGGATGGAGTTCAAAGCCCTGCCGATGGGCGAGATCTCGTTCCGCGTCCCGGACGTCGCCGAGGCGCGTGCAAAGCTGGAGGAAGCCGGAGTCGTGTTCGAGGGCGAGACGTTCGACTCGGGCGTCTGCCACATGGCGTTCTTCAAAGACCCGGACGGGAACGGCCTGATGATCCATCGCCGCTACGCCCCGTACGCCGACGGCTCGACGCCTTGATGCAGGTCGAGCAGGTCGACTTCGTGTCCGTCGCGACGCGGGACGTCGCACGTGCAGTGGCCTTCTATCGGGACATCATGGGACTGCCGGAGAGCGAGTACTCCGAGGGCGAGGTCGAAGCGCCGAACGTCACGCTCTCCTTCTGGGCTCCCGAGGGAGAGGACGAGCCCTTTCAGCCGAACGCTGCTGGGATCGCATTGCGTGTGGCGGACGTCGAGGCAGCGGTGGAGGAGGCCCGTGCCGCTGGCGCCGAGGTTATGGGAGTCGAGGACACGGGTGTCTGCCATATGGGCTTCGTCAAGGATCCCGACGGCAACATCGTCATCCTCCACCGGCGTTACGCGCCGAGGGGGCAGCGTGAACAGAGCTGAGCTCCTCGAGCGCTACCAGGCGCTCCCGCTACCGTCGACCAAAGACGAGCACTGGCGGTTCACGGACCTCAAGGGATTCGACCCGGACTCATGGAACGCCAACGGGGCAGCGGAGATCTCGTCTGCGCCGTCGATGCTCGAGCTCGACGTTGCGGGCAGCGCCCGAGTCGGTGAGGCCGGGATCGAGATCGATCGGGCTCCGGATGGAATTCGCTTCGAACTGCTCTCGGCCGATGACGAGCTTCTGTACTCGCTCGTCGGAACGGACGAGAAGTTCGCCGCGCACAACGCGGCGTTGTGGGAGCACGGCCTGCTCGTGCGCGTGCCGCGAGGGGTTGTTCTGGACAAGCCGTTGTACGTGCGCGTCGCGAACTCCGTAGATGGCGGATCGCTCTTCTGGCGACTGCTGATCGTTGCCGAGCCAGAAAGCCGCTTCACGCTCGTCGAGGAGTACACGTCGGCGACGCCGGAGCTGTCGGCGTACTCGAACGCCGCCGTCGAGATCGTCGTCGAGCAGGGCGCGAAGGTTGAGTACGTCTCCGTCCAGAACCTCTCGCGTGGAACCTGGCACTTCGCCTCCCACCACGCAAGCGTCGGCCGCGACGCCGAGCTCGACTGGGTAGCCGGCGGCTTCGGCTCCGGAAACGGGAAGGTGCGGATTCAGAACGACCTCGTGGGACCGGGTGCCACGTCTCGGGTGACGGGTGCGTACTTCGCCGACGGCACGCAGCACCTCGACTACGACACGTTCCAGGAGCACATTGCGCCAAACACCACCTCGGACTTCGCGTTCAAAGGCGCGCTCCGCGACACCGCCCGCGCGGTCTGGCGCGGGATGATCCGCGTCGAAGAAGGTGCCCAGAAGACCAACGCGTACCAGGAGAACCGCAATCTCCTGCTCTCGAAGACCGCGCATGCGGATTCCATTCCCGGGCTCGAGATCATGGCGAACGACGTTCGCTGCACCCATGGCGCAACGCTTGGGCAGGTCGATCGGGAGCAGCTCTTCTACTTGATGGCCCGTGGGCTCTCGCGCGCCGAGGCGGAACGGCTGATCGTGCGGGGCTTCTTCCAAGACGTCCTCGACCGGGTCGAGCTCGAGCCCGTGCGCGATGCGCTTGCGGCCGCCTTGGAAGCTCGCATCCCGCAGACATAGCCTCGATCGGGCAGAATCGAGCGATGGAGCAGGTGCCGGTGCCTCGCCTGCGTGGCGTCTTTCACCAGTACGCGTTGGTCGCCGCCGTCTTTGCCGGCACGGCTCTCGTCGTCTTCGCCGATGGCTACCTCGAGCGTTTCGCGGTCTGGGTCTACGCCGCCGCGCTCGCCGCGATGTTCGGTGCCAGCGCCCTCTACCACCGCTTTCCGTGGCGGAGCTCGACCGCGCGGCTTCGCGCTCGCCGGCTCGACCACGCGATGATCTTCGTCTTCATCGCCGGCACCTACACCGCGTTTTCGTTGGTCGCGTTCGGCGGGACCGCTCGCGTCGTGGGTCTCGTCACGGTCTGGGCAGGGGCGATGCTCGGGATCGCCCTGAACCTGGTCTGGATCGATGCGCCACGCTGGCTCTCGGCTGTAGCCTACCTCGCAGTCGGGTGGGTCGGTCTCATCCTGATTCCCCAGCTCTTTCCGGCGCTGGGTGTCGCGGCTGCGGTGCTGGTGATCGTCGGCGGCGTTCTCTATAGCGTCGGCGCGCTCGCGTATGCCACCACCTGGCCGAATCCCTTTCCGGCCACGCTCGGCTTCCACGAGATCTTCCATTTGCTCGTCGTAGCAGCGGCCGCGACGCAGTTCATCGCCCTCTCACTCGTCGTGCTCTGAGCTCGAAGCGGTACCCTCGGCTCATGAAGACCAAGATGCAGCTCAGCGAGGAGGAGTGGCGCGCCCGGCTCACTCACGAGCAGTACGAGATCTTGCGACGCAAGGGCACGGAACGGGCCTTCACAGGGGCATTCTGGGACGAGCACGCGTCCGGTATCTACCGTTGCGCCGGCTGCGGCGCGGAGCTCTTCCGCTCGGACACGAAGTTCGAGTCGGGCTCCGGCTGGCCGAGCTTCTTCGAACCGTCGGCACTCGACAGCGTCATCACGGAAACGGACACGAGCTACGGGATGATTCGCACCGAGGTGATGTGCGCGTCGTGCGGTGGCCATCTCGGCCACCTCTTCGACGACGGGCCCCAGCCGACGGGCCAGCGCTACTGCATCAACTCGTGCGCGCTCGATCTCGAACGAGCGTCCTGATCCAGAGATCAGGGAGTTCCCCGATGCTGCGTTGCCGCGCGTTTGAGACGCTGGCCGCTGAACCTGACCACCCACAAGGAGGTGTGGCGTGTTCACGTACGTCGGGCTGATTCAGCTCACCGACGAGGGCCAGGAGAAGCTCCACGAGGCCCCCAAGTACCTCGAGAAGATCACTGCGATCATCGAGGAAGAAGGCGGTCTGCTCGAGGACGTTTACGCGGTAATGGGGCCGTGGGACTTCCTCGCGATCGTCAAGTATCCGGACAACGAGACCGCGTTCCGCGTGCTCGCCAAGATCGGGATGCTCGAGGTCGTGAAGACCGAGACGTTCCCCGCCGAGAAGGTGGACGTCTTCTTCAAGGCGCTCGTCTGAGCTGAACTGCCGCATACGCGCACCAAGGCTGCCCCCACCCGGGGGCAGCCTTGTATCGTGGCCGGCGTGACGAGCTGTTGCCGCGCCGGGTCGTGCGAGCAGTTTTTCAAGCCGAGCGTTGCGCGCCGGAGTCTCGAGACATACCGGCGAAAGGGGCTCGACGCCTTGGAGCGTCAGATGGTCGCGAGCGCTTCCGCGACGGGCACGATCGACGGCTTGCGTGTACTGGAGATCGGCGGCGGCATCGGTCGCATTCAGGCGGAGCTCCTCGACGCCGGCGCCGGGGAGGGCGAGATCATCGAGCTCGTCTCGTCGTATGAGCCGTATGCGCGCGAGCTCGCCCGCGAGAAGGGCCACGAAGCACGAACTGCGTTTCACATCGTGGACATTCTCGAGGAGCCTGACCGTGTCGAGCCGGCCGACGTCGTCGTCCTCAACCGCGTCGTGTGCTGTTCGCCCGACGGGGTCGCTCTCGCCGCCGCGGCTGGGAGACTTGCTCGACAAGCGCTCGTGCTCAGCTTTCCGCGCGATGTCTTCTGGATCAGAGCGGGGGTACGCATGCTGAACGCGAGTCTCTGGATCATGCGCAGCCCGTTCAGAGTTTTCGTTCATCGGCCGGCGGAGCTGTTCGCTGCGGCCGAGGCCGAGGGGGTTCACGTTCGGGAGGGTGATGGAAGCAGGCTCTGGCAGTGGGCGACATTGCGGCGTGCGGTATGACCGAGCTCGGGCTCTTCCCGCTGCCGCTGGTGCTACTCCCAACCGAGCGGGTTCCGCTGCACATCTTCGAAGAGCGGTATCGGGAGCTCATCGGCGAGTGCCTCGACTCGGGCAACGAATTCGGGCTCGTCTACGCGGACGATGACGGACTTCGTGACGTCGGAACACGCGCAAGCGTCACCGAAGTGCTCGCTCGAATGGTGGACGGACGCATGGACATCCTTGTCGAAGGCGGGGATCGGTTCAGGCTCCTCGAACTCACGGCCGGACGGAGCTTTTACACGGGCGAGGTGGTGCCCGTCGAGGACGAGAAGGACCCCGCCGAGGCGAAGTCGATCGAACGGGCGCTCGATCTCTTCGATCGCTTGCGCGAGCTCACGGGAAGCGATGTCGACCTGCCCGAGGCGGATGCCGTGCGGCTCTCCTTCGTTCTCGCTGGGCGAGTCGAGCTCCCGCCTGTGGACAAGCTCGAGCTCCTGAGGGACGTGTCCGAGCGGAGCCGCATGGCTCGTGTGTGCGATCTGCTCGAGCACGCGATCGCCACGGCTCGGCGCGTTCGGGGCGCTGCCGAGCGAGCGGCGACGAACGGCCGAGTCCATCTGGGGTGAGTCGCGTGGCCAGGGGTACCATGCGCTCGTGGCCGTCGCGACACATTCGAAGCTCGACGCCGAGCGTCTGCGGACGGACTTCGCGGTGTTCGAAGAGCTTGTCAACGGAAAGCCCGTGGCCTACCTCGACTCCGCCGCTTCGACGCAGAAGCCGCGCCAAGTGCTCGATGCGATGCGCGACTTCTACGAGCACTCGTACGCCAACGTGCATCGCGGCGTGTATCGCCTTGCCGAGCGCGCGACCACTGGCTACGAAGGCGCGCGCCGCAAGGTCGCGTCATATGTCAACGCGCCGTCCGAGCGCGAGGTGATCTTCACCCGGAGCGCCACGGAGGCGCTCAATCTCGTTGCGTACGCCTGGGGGCTCGACAACCTAGAAGAGGGCGATGTGGTCGTCGTCACCGATCTGGAGCACCACTCGAGCTTCGTCCCGTGGCAGTACGCCGCAGGGCGAACCGGTGCCACGTTCTGCGTCATCCCCATCGACGAAGGTGGTGAGCTTCGCCTCGACGCCCTCGACGAGATCGAGCGCCAAGGGAATGTGAAGGTCGTCGCGTCGAACCTCGTGTCGAATACGCTCGGGACCGTCAATCCTGTACAGGCTCTCGCGGCCTGGGCACACGAGCGCGGCGCCATCATGGTTGTCGACGCCGCGCAGGCCGCTCCTCACCGCCACCTCGACGTGCAGGCTCTCGATTGCGAGTTCCTGGCGCTCTCCTCCCACAAGATGTGCGGCCCGAGCGGCATCGGCGCACTGTGGGGGCGCCGCGAGCTGCTCGAGGCGATGTCGCCCTTCAACCTCGGCGGCGAGATGATCCGCTCGGTTTCCGCCGAGCGCACGACGTGGAATGAGCTTCCCTACAAGTTCGAGGCCGGGACGCCCGCGATTGCCGAGGCGGTCGGGTTCGGAGCCGCGATCGACTACGTTTCCGAGGTCGGGCTCGGCGCAATCGAGCAGCACGAGCGCGGGCTCCTCGAGTACACGCTGGGACGCCTCGGAGAGCTTCCTTGGATCGACACGTACGGGCCTCCGCCCGAGCGGCGCGCTGGGATCGTCTCCCTGAACGTCGAGGGTGTCCATCCGCACGATGTCGCCCAAGTGCTCGACTGGGAGGGTGTCGCCGTGCGCGCCGGCCATCACTGCACGCAACCCCTAATGACGAAGCTCGGGGTGAGCGCGACGATCCGCGCGAGCTTCTACCTCTACTCGATCCAGGAAGAGGTCGACCGGCTGGTCGAAGGCCTCGTGAAAGCCAAGACGAGCCTCGGGTAGCGATGAGCGAGTTCGATCAGCTCTATCGCGAGCTCATCCTGGACCACTACAAGAACCCGCGAAACCACGGGCTGCTGGATCCAGCCGACGCTCACGCCGAGGGTCAGAACCCGCTCTGCGGAGACGAGCTCGCGGTGACCGTGCGCTTTGGAGACGGCGACGTCATCGACGAGGTCGGATTCGACGGCCGCGGCTGCGCGATCAGCCAGGCGGCGACGTCGATGCTCAGCGACCTCGTGAAGGGCCGAACTGCGCAGCAAGTAGCAGCGATGCCGTCCCAGGAGCTCCTCGACGAGCTCGGCATTCCCCTGACGCCGGTTCGGCTGAAATGCGCGATCCTCGGGCTCGGCGTCCTGAAGCTGGCGTTGCACAAGGCGAAAGGAACGCCGCTTCCCGAGGAGTGGGGCACGGCGTCGCGCGACCTGGTGCTCGAGTGAACCATTGCATCCGGTAGAACGCGAACATCGCGGCCGCTATGCGGCCGCCTTCAGGGATGTGTGCGCGACCGGAATCTGCGCTAGCGGATTCCGGTCTTGCGCGGGGTACGAGTAGTGGCGGAGATCGAGGTCGGCTCGGTCGAGGAGCTTCCGCCCGGGTCGATGCGGCTCGTCCCGGCCGGCGCCCTCACGATCGGCGTCTTCAACTGCGCCGGTGCCCTCTACGCGATCGAGGATCGTTGTTCGCACGACGACGGGCCCCTCTGTGAAGGAGATTGGGAGCCTGAGCTCTGCATCGTCGTCTGCCCTCGCCACGGGGCGCGCTTCGATCTGCAGACGGGCATCCCGATGACGCTTCCCGCGTTCGAGTCTGTCCCTACGTATCCGGTATCCGTACGTGAGGACGGCGTCATCGTGCTGGAGGTTCCAGACTGATGCTCGACGAGCGCGTGCGGACTGTTCTCGCGCGCTTGGAAGAGGAAGACTTGGCCGAGCGCGATGCCGGGGTCCCGGGTGCGCAGCGCTCGCGTCAGATTGCGCCCACGACAGGACGGTTTCTCTTCGCCCTCGCCGCGTCACAGGACGGAATCGAGGTGCTCGAGATCGGAGCGTCTCGCGGTTACTCCTCCATCTGGCTGGCCTCCGGGGCTCGGCTACTCGGCGGCCGGGTTCTCTCGCTCGAGCACGATCCGGTGAAGTGCACGGCCTGGCGGGAAAATGTCACTGCAGCCGGTCTCGACGAGTGGGCGGAGCTGATCGCGGGCGATGCGTTTGCGACCCTCACGGCAACGGAGGACACCTTCGACCTCGTCTTCCTCGACGCCGAGAAGGACGACTATGAGCGACTCTTCGCTCTTGCTCGGCCACTCCTCGAGCCCGGCGGGCTGGTCGTTGCGGACAACGTCCTCTCGCATGTGGAGACGCTTGCCGCGTACTCGGCAGCACGGCAGGCGGACGCGACGCTCTCGAGCGTCACCGTGCCACTCGACCGCGGCCTCGAGATCTCCGTCGTGCTCGGCTGACCTTGCAGACGAGACCGGGGTGATCGCCGGGATGCATCCATCCGCCCGAAGTGCGTATGCTGGCGATACCGCGGAAAGGAGGTGGTCCGGCTTGAGTGATGACAGTACGGGCAGTGGAGGTACCAGCGGGTAGAGGCGTGCCCCCGGGACCACCGGGAAGCGCTTAGCCAGCGTAGGGGGCTCGCGTTTCGCGCTGCACTCGTCTCTTCGCGAGAGGAGTGCCGGAAGCGCCTCTACTAATCCATCGCTGGTATCCGTCTCGAGGGGCCGCGTAGTGCGGCCCCTCGGCGTTTCTCTCAGGCTGCGAGCACGGTCGGCAGAGCGTGCTCGACGAGAGCCTCGAGGTGATCTCGAAGACGCTCGGCGATCACAGTGCTCGAGAGCCGGCCTTCGGCGTCGAACGCCTCGTGCGCACGCGGCACCGCCACCTCGCCGGCGATGACGCGCGCACCGGCGATGCCGAGCACGCGCCGCAGATCCTGCTGCGCCCACATCGCCCCGTACTGCCCCGGCGTGGCGCCGGCCACTGCGACCGTCTTTCCAGCAAGCGCGGCTTCGCGATGCGGTCGTGACGCCCAATCCACGGCGTTCTTGAGAACTCCGGGGACCGAGCCGTTGTACTCGGGAGTGACGAAGAGAACCATGTCCGCGGCAGCTATGCGCCGTCGCAAGTCAGCCACCGCGACGGGCTCGTCGACCCCGTCCGTGTCCGCGTCAAACGGAGGGAGAGCGCCGAGGTCGTCGTAGAGCTCGACCTCCACGCCGTCGGGCGCGAGGTCGCGAGCTGCCCGGGCGAGGGCCGTGTTATACGACCCCGCCCGGAGGCTGCCCGATATGGCGAGGAGCTTCACGCTCGGCCTGTCCTGACCGCCGAGAATGTCGCGGTGAGCTTCACGTCGTTGGGAAGGAGGAAGCCACCGCCCGGGAGCGGGGCATTCCAGTTGAGCTCCCAATCCGTTCTGTCGACCGTCGCTTCGAGCTCGATGCCGATGCGATCGCTCCCCCAGGCGTCGGCGCCGCTGCCGGCGAAGGCTCCCCGAAGCGTCACCGGCCGGGTGATGCCCTTGACCGTGAGATCGCCCTCGACCAGAAGGTCGTCACCGACGAAGTCGATCTCAGTCGACCGGAAGCTGAGCTCGGGGTACCGCTCCGTGTCGAAGAACTCGGGCGCTTGCAGGTGCCCGTCGCGATTCTCGTCGAACGTCGTAATGCTGGCGGCGGCGACCGTCCCGTAGATCGACGGCTCCGCGCCACCCTCGATGGCGCCGCTCACGACTGGTGCGCGGCCCTTCACCGTGGTAAGCCCGAGGTGTTTGATGTGGAACTCGACCGCCGAGTGGGCCGGGTCGATCGACCACGTTCCTGCGGGGATGACGGTGGCCGAGGTCTCTGCGAGGATGGACATGGACTCTCTCCTTTGCGTCCGCTACTATTGAGTGCGCAAGCAACAATAGCCAGAAGAACATGCCTAGTCAAGTATTGAGCGAGCAATCTTTAGGTATCCGGTCGTTCGTCGCGCTGCTGCGTGGTTACAGGAATGCGAGACGGCAGTTGAACGCTCAATTGATCGCCGACCACGGCCTCACCGGAGCGGACTACGACGTACTGCTTCATCTTGCCTGGGCACCGGACAGATGCCTGCGTCGGGTCGACCTCGCCGACGAGGTGCTCTTGACGGCGTCGGGCGTCACGCGGCTCCTCGACGGTCTCGAGCGGAGCGGTTTCGTCGAGCGCGGCTCGTGCGATACGGATCGGCGTGTGGTCTACGCGGTGCTCACGGAGTCAGGCCTGGCGAAGTTGCGCGAGGCTTCCGAGAGTCACCTCCCGCAGATCGACGCCTTCTTCGCGGCACGCTTCGACGACGGCGAACTCGGCGAGCTGAGCGCGTTCCTCGCCCGTCTTGCCGAAGCCGACGCTATCGGCTGCGAGCCTCCCGTATAGCTCAAGGATCGAAGTTTTGCCAGTAACGACTCGGCGTGGGGCCGCGCTGACCCTGGTACTTCGAGCCGATCCCCTCCGAGCCGTACGGCCGCTCGGCCGGCTCCGTGAGCTGGACGAACGAGATCTGGCCGATTTTCATCTCCGGATAGATCGTGATCGGAAGGTTTGCGACGTTCGACAGCTCGAGAGTGACGTGTCCGTCCCAGCCAGGATCGATGAAGCCGGCGGTCGAGTGAATGAGGAGCCCTAGTCTTCCTAAGCTCGATTTCCCCTCCAGGCGGGCGACCAGGTCGTCCGGCAGAGTCACGCGCTCGAGCGTCGAGCCGAGCACGAACTCGCCAGGGTGGAGGATGAACGCCTCGTCGCCGGTCACCTCGACGAGCTCGGTCAGCTCCTCCTGCTGCGCCCTGACGTCGATAAACGGATAGCGGGAGTTGCGGAAGACGCGGAAGTAGCGGTCGACGCGCACATCGAGACTCGACGGCTGCATGAGCCCGGGGTCGTACGGTTCGATCCCTATGCGTCCCTCGGCGATGAGTCGGCGGATCGTTCGGTCGGAAAGGACCACCCGGCGATCCTAGATGGACGATCGGGTCGCCACGCCTTGTGACAAATTGTCACAAACGAACACTCGCTCTCGCAGGTGCGCTGCGGTCACTGCGATATGGTCCACGCTCCGGTGTCGATGCTGTTCCCACCGATCGACCCGAACGAGCGGTTTCGCGGGCGTCGGGCTGCGGCGAGGCGCAGGAAGCGCCTGCGTCGTGGCGCTGCGGTTGGTGCCGCGCTGGCGAGCGTCGCACTGGTGGGCGCTGGGGCCGAGTTCGTGAGCACAGGCAGCGCTCCCCCGCGCGCTGCCGAGCGCGCGGATGTCGCGCTCGCAACGTCAACTGGACCGCGAGCGCTCCCGGTCGAGATCAGAGGCGTCCATGTCTCGATGGGGCTTGCATCGCTGCCGGGCAAGCTCGACGAGTACCTCGATCTCGAGCGCGCCGGCCTCACGGCGCTCGAGCTCGACGTCAAGGACGAGAACGGCCAGGTCGGGTTTGCGTCGCGAGGGATGCCGCTCGCCGCAAAGATCGGCGCCACGCGAGATTTCTTCTCGCCGGGGGCTGTCGCGCAACTTGCCGACGAGCGTAACGTCTATCTGGTTGGGCGCGTCGTGGTCTTCGAAGATCCGTTCCTGTCCGGCGCGCGGCCCGACCTCGCGATACGTCGTTCGGACGGCTCCGTGTGGCGCGACTCCGCGGGGCTCGGGTGGACGAACCCATACGACAAGCGCGTCTGGGAGTACAACGTCGACATCGCGGCGGCCGCGGCACGGGCCGGCTTCGACGAGATCATGTTCGACTATGTGCGGTTTCCGTCCGACGGAGACGTCGAGAGCGCCGTGTATCGGAATCGCGGCGCGCTGACGAAGCGAGAAGCTGTGCCTGCGTTCCTCCGCTATGCCGTGCGCCGGCTCGACCGCTACGACGTTCGCATCTCGGCGGCGGTTTTCGGGCTCGCAGCGGCTCGAGACCTTGGAATCGGGCAGCTTCCCAAGCTCATGGCGCCGCACGTCGACACGCTGTACGCCATGACCTACCCGTCGCTCTTCGGACCCGGCGAGCTCGGGATTGCCGATCCGAGCCAAGCGCCCGGAGAGACGGTTTCTCGCGCGCTGGGAAGGTTCTCGACGACGCTTCGGGGCTCGGACGTCCTCGTGGTGCCTTGGGTGCAGGACTTCAGCTTTACCACGCCCTTCGAGATCGAGCAGGTGCGTGCACAGATCGATGCCGCTCGCCGGGCGGGCGCGAAGGGGTTCATGCTCTGGAACGCGGAGGGCGTGTACACCGACGGCGCCCTCGATCCTCCGTAGTGCGACGCCGCCGTCAGGGATTTTCGCGTGGCCGGAATCTGCGCCGGCGGATTCCCGTCTTGCGCATCACGGGCTGAGCCGCTCTCGCCGCCAGCCGGCCCCGGAGCGGATGAAGCGAACGCGGTCGTGAAGTCGGTTGTCCCGATGCGCCCAGAACTCGATGCTGTCAGGCACCAGGCGGTAGCCCCCCCAAAACGTCGGTCGCGGGACAGCGCTTCCGTGGAAGCGCTGCTCGGCGCCGGCGACTCGCGCTTCAAGCTCATCGCGCGCCGCGAGAGGCTGGGACTGCGGCGAGGCCCAACCGGCGATCTGGCTCGCGCGCGGTCGACTCGCCCAGTAGGCCGCTGACTCAGCCGCGTCGACCTCCTCTACCGCCCCCTCGACGCGGACCTGCCTACCAAGCTCCCACCAGTGGAACACGACCGCAGCCCGCGGATTCTCGCGCAGCTCTTCGCCCTTGCGCGAGGTGCGATTCGTGAAGAAGGTCAAACCGAGTTCGTCGATTCCGCGCAGGAGCACGACTCGCGCGGATGGGCGGCCGCTCGAGTCCGCTGTCGCGAGAGTCATCGCTTCAGCTTGCGATACGGCCTCTCGCGCCTCTGCGAGCCAGGCCTGCAGCTGGGCGATCGGGTCGTTGGCGAGGTCGTGCTCGTCCATCGAAGCGACGGGAGCCTATTGACTTGACTCCGCGCACCAGTGAAACTGCCCGACCATGTGCCTGATCTTCCTTCTCGCACTCTTCGCACCACGAGTCGCGTTTGCGCTGATGTGGATCTTCGGCGACCGGGTCGATCTTGCATTCGGCTCGTTCATCTGGCCGCTCCTGTTGCTGATCTTCATGCCTTGGACAGGGATCATGTACGCACTGCTCTGGTCTCCGGTCGGCGGCGTCGAAGGGGCGGAGTGGATCCTGATCGGCCTCGCCGTGGCCGTGGACATCATGTCCGCGAGTGCGAAGGCCGCGAAGCGGCGTTACGCCGCGTACTGAGTCGTAAGAGCCGACAGCGCCCTCGGATAGGCCGCCGCGCGTGGCCGCGACCCGCGTGATCGAGCTCCGCACGGAAATTTCAGCGCCGCGCGCTCGCGTGATCCTCGAGCGGGAGCGACATGCTGTGGCGCGCCCGCTGATCGTGCATGCGCCGATCGCTGCAGCAGAAGCTCGTGGACCCACGAGCACCGACGTCGACGGCAACACCTTCGTGGATTTCGTCGGCGGCGTGGGCGTCGCGAACGTCGGACACAATCATCCCGGGTCGTGGAAGAGATCGTGGAGCAGTCGGAACGTTTTCTCCACACGGACTTCACGGTCGTCGCGTACGAGGGCTACATCGCGCTTGCGGAGCGTCTCGGCGCCTGCGTCCCCATTGCCGGAGAGACACGGAGCGCGTTCTTCAATGCGGGCGCCGAGGCGGTCGAGAACGCGGTCAAGCTCGCCCGGCTCTACACCGGACGCCACGGAGTCGTCCGTACAAGAAGGGCCTCGGTCCGTTCGCGCCGGAGGTCTACCGGGCGCCGTATCCGAACGCGTATCGCGGTCCTGATGTCGACTCGGCCTTGGCCTTGCTCGAGCGGATGTTCATGACCCACGTGCCCGCGGACCACATCGCCGCAATCGTGTTCGAGCCCCAGCAGGGCGAACGCGGCTTCATCCCGGCGCCGCCAGAGTTCGCACACGGGTTGCGGCGCATCTGCGACGAGCACGGGATCGTCCTCGTCGCAGACGAGGTGCAGACGGGGTTCGGTCGGACGGCGCGGATGTTCGCGATGGAGCACTTCGATGTCGAGGTCGATCTCCTCATCCTCGCCAAGTCCATCGCCGGCGGGATCCCGCTCTCTGGAGTCGTCGGTCGTGCCGGGATCATGGACGACCCGCACGCGGGAGCTATTGGCGGCACGTTCATCGGGAACCCGGTCGCGCTGGCCGCCGCCGTGCGGTTCTCGACGTTTTCGAGGAGGAAGGGCTCGTTGTCCGAGCTGGGCTCGTCGGCGACGCGATCCGCATGAGGATGCTCGACTGGCAGCGCCGCTGGCCGCAGATCGGGGACGTTCGAGGGATGGGAGCCATGCTCGCCATGAATCGAAGACGCCGGCTCCTGAGCTGACGGATGCCGTTGTCGACGAGGCACTTCAGCGTGGGCTCATTCTCCTGAAGGCGGGCGTGCACGGGAACTGCATTCGCGTGCTTTGCCCACTGACGATCGCCGACGCCGAGCTCGACGAGGGCCTCGCCGCCTGGGAGGAGGCCCTCTCGGCCGTCCTTCAGTAGCGGACACGGCGCCGCTCGGCGAGACTTGCAGGACGTGTCCACCAGGGAAGAGCGGAAGCTCGTTACTGTCGTGTTCGCCGACCTCGTCGGCTCGACGGCCCTTGCGAGCGACGAGGATCCCGAGCGCGTACGGATTCGCCTCGAGCGGTTCTACGAAGCCATCGCGGAGGAGATCGAGCGCACCGGCGGCACGGTCGAGAAGTTCGCCGGGGACGGGGTAATGGCGGTCTTCGGGGCGCCCGTTGCGCTCGAGGACCACGCGGAGCGTGCTCTACACGCCGCGCTCGCGATGCAACGCCGGCTCCGCGACCTGTTCGAGGGCGCGGTCGAGCTGCGAGTCGGCGTGAACACAGGAGAAGCCGTGGTGGGCGAGGCACGGGGCGGCGGCCTTTTCATCGCGGGTGATGCCGTCAACGTGTGCGACCGGCTTCAGAAGGCCTCGGACCCAGGGGGAGTCCTCGCCGGCGAGCGCACCGTCGCCGCGGCGAGCGGCGCCTTCGAGTTCGGCGACCTTCGAACCATCGAGGCAAAGGGAAAGGCTGGAGGAGTCGACTGCCGACCCGTCCTCCACGCACTTTCCCTCATTCGCCCGCGAGGCGTTGGGGGCCTCGACCGCGTATTTGTCGGTCGTGACACTGAGCTCGAGCTGCTTCGAGCGACCTACCGGCGGGCTGCGGCCAACGCCGAGCCGCACCTCGTCACCATCGTCGGGGAGCCGGGAGTCGGGAAGACACGCCTCGTCCGCGAGTTGTGGGAAATCCTTGCCGAGGAGGAGTCTGTCCCCGTCCGACGCACGGGGCGTTGCCTCCCGTACGGCGACGGGATCACCTACTGGCCGCTCGGCGAGTTGCTGAAGGAGCACCTGGGGCTCCGTGACAGCGATCGGCCGGATGAGGCTCTGAGGAAGCTCGAGGGTCGCGAGATCCTCGGCCTTGCCCTTGGCCTCGACGTCGCTGGCGAGCTCCACCCCCTGGACGCACGCGAGCGATTGCACGAGGCCGTGGTCGCCTTCGTGGACGAGCTTGCTTCGGAAAGGCCTGCCGTCGTGTTGGTCGAGGACATCCACTGGGCCGAGGACGACCTCCTCGACCTGCTCGAGCGGATCGTGGCCGATGCGCGGGCTCCGGTCGTGATGCTTGCGACCGGGCGCCCGGAGCTCCAGGATCACCGGCCCGGCTGGGGAGCCGGTAGACGAAACGCGACCGTCATGTGGCTCGATCCCCTCCCGGCACGAGAGGCATCTCGGATGCTCGACGAGATGCTTCCCGCGGTTCTCCCGGCCGAGCTTCGCGAGCTCGTGATCGAAAGAGCCGAAGGCAACCCGTTCTTCCTCGAGGAGCTCGTCGGTGAGCTCGCCGACGCTGGTGTGCTCGAGAAGCGGGACGGCGCGTGGGTGCTCGGTGCGGAGCAGGTGGACTTCACGATGCCCGACACCGTGCACGCGGTGCTCGCCGCCCGCATCGACCGGCTTCCGGACACCGAGAAGGCGGCGCTGCAGGCCGGAGCCGTCGTGGGACGCGTGTTCTGGACGTCCTCCGTCGTTCATCTTCTGGACGGCGAGGAGCCGGACTTCGACCTGCTCGAGGAGCGTGATCTCATCCGGAGCAACCGAGGGTCGATGATCGCGGGCGATCGCGAGTACGCCGTCAAGCACGCGCTCACGCGTGAGGTCGCCTACGCCAGTATTCCGAAGGCGCGGCGCGGACGGCTCCACGCCGTGCTCGCCGACTGGCTCGAAACAGGTGTTCTTGGGAAGGACGAGCACGCCTCTTTGCTTGCCTACCACTATTCGGAGGCAGTCAAGCCTGAGGACGTCGATCTCGTTTGGGCCAACGACGCGTCAGAGCTCCAGCGGCTGCGTGCCCGGGCCGTGCACTGGCTTCGCCGTGCGGGCGAGCTCGCGCGGGGGCGGTACGAGATGGACGAGGCTGTCGATCTCTTCATGCGTGCGCTCGAGCTTTCGGACGACGCCCTCGAGCGAGCTCGGATGTGGCGGCAGGTGGGTGAAGCCCAGGCGCTCCGGTACGACGGCGAGGCGATGCGTGTCGCCCTGCTGGAAGCGATCGACGGCCCGCTAGACGACGCCGAACGAGCCGATGCGTACGCGTTTCTTGCGTTTCAGGCGTCGATCAGGTCGGCGATGTGGTCGATTCGGCTCAACCGACATCTCATCGCGGAGTGGGCTGAGAAAGCGCTGGAGCTCGCGGCCGAGGGCACGGAGGCGCAGGTACGGGCTCTCCTCGCGCGCTTCAACGCCGAACCGCTCGACACGTCGGATGTCGTGTTGCGACAGGTAGCTGAGCTGGTCGAGGATCTTGACAGCCCGGAGCTCCGCTCCTATGCATTTGGCGCGCGCAGCCAATCGGCGTTCGAGCACCGAAGGCTCCAGGAAGCGGCCACGTGGAGTGAGCGGAGACTCGAGCTCCTGGCGGTGATCGACGACCCAGATCACCGCTGCGAGGCGTATGAGTGCGGCGTTGGGGTCGCGTCAGGTATCGGACACTTCACCGAGTCACGGCGGCTGGCGGATCTTCATTGGGAGCTCGCCCGCCGGCTGTCACCCCACCATCGCGTACACGCAGTCTCGCTTCGGCTCGAGCTCGCCGATGCGCTGGGCGACTGGGCGACTCTCGCCGCGGAGACGGAGCAGGTCTGGAACCTCGTGGCAGCGAATCTCTCCACGCCGTGCGTCCGAAACCCCCGCGACCTCCTGCTTTGCGCGCTCGCGCATCTATGCCTCGCCGACGACGGGCGAGCAGCCGAGCTCGAACGGGACGCGTCGAGGCTGGCGGGTGAAGGCTGGGAGTCGTACCTGAGCGAGCCCAGGCTCCGGATTGCGCTCGAGCGCGGCGATCCGAGCGCGGCCGCGGTTCTCCTGGAGCTACCCGTGGAGAGAGCTTTTGTCTTTGGGCCCGCCGTGTTCTCGGCCCGACTCGATGCCCTCGTCGCCCTGGGACGGCACGATCTGATCGAGCGCGAGGCCCCGACGCTGGCCCAGGTGGGAACGATGATGGAGCCGTTTGCGCTGCGCGCACTCGGTGCCGCACGCAGGGACGACGAACTCCTCGTTCGCGCCGACGAGCGCTTTCACGGGCTCGGCCTCGAGTGGCATCGCTCCCAGACAGAGCGGTTGCTCGCAGGAATCTAGTAATCGAGGTGCGATTTGCGCTCGTGTCGCTCGAGCGCGAGGTCGATGAGTCTATCGAGCAGCGCGGCGTACGTGATTCCGGACGCCTCGAAGAGCTTCGCGTAGACGCTCGTAGACGTGAATCCGGGAATCGTGTTGATCTCGTTCACGACGACCTCTCCGTCCGGCCTGACGAAGAAGTCGATGCGCGCCATCCCTTCGCACTCGGTCGCGACGAACGACTCGACTGCGAGGTCGCGAACTCGCTGATCGATGTCGGGCGCGATCCGCGCTGGGATCACGAGCTCCATCCCGCCCTCGTCGTACTTCGCCGAGAAGTCGTACCACTCAGCGTGGGCGACGATCTCACCCACGACCGAAGCAACAGGGTCTCGGCTCCCGAGCACGCCGCACTCGACTTCGGTCCCCGCGACGCACTCTTCGATCAGCACCTTGTCGTCGTGGCGTCGCGCGAGCGCGACAGCCGCCTCGAGCTCGACCTCGTCGTGCGCCTTCGAGATGCCGACTGATGATCCGAGGCGTGCGGGCTTTACGAAGACGGGGTACGAGAAGGAGTGCTCGGGTGCGTCTCCCTCACGGAGGGTCACGTTTCGCGCGACAGGAATCCCGCGATCGCGGAGGACGGCCTTGCAGAGGTCCTTGTCCATACACAGCGCGGACGCCGCAACGCCTGACCCGACGTAGGGCACACCCGCGAGCTCGAGCAGCCCCTGGACGGTGCCGTCCTCGCCGAACGGGCCGTGGAGGACCGGGAGCACGACGTCGACCTCCGCCAGGGTCGCAGCGGGCGCTCTGTCCGCGACCACCGGGAGCGTCTGAGCCGTGTGCTCCTGCTCCGCTGAGGAAAGGCTCTGTCGCGCCGTGGCGAGCTCCCACTTGCCGTCCCGCCCGATCTCGATCACCGTGGTCTCGTAGCGTTCAGGATCGAGCGCCTCGATCACGGACTGGGCCGATGCGATGGAGATCGCGTGCTCGCTCGAGCGTCCGCCCGCGATGACGGCGACGCGGACGCGACGGTTCACGGCGCGGTCGTCGTCGTCTCCGCTACGAAGCGTCCGACGAAGAGCGTGATCAAGGAGTTCAGCTTCGCCTGCGTTCCACCGACGGGATCCTGGGAGATCACGATGCCGTCGAAGTTCGGATCGTCCGTGTCTTCCAGGACGACGCGGGTACGGAATCCCGATGCCTCGAGGGTCGTCTGGGCGATAGCCACGTCCTGGGTCGTCACGTCCGGAACGGCCGACGTCACCGGCCCCCTGGAGACCGAGAGCGTGACCGTCGAGCCCTTCGAGCTCTCCGATCCGCCGTTGGGATCCTGGTCGGTCACGATGCCCGCGGCGAGGTCGGAGGCGACATCGACGCGGGCAACGCCGAAGCCGACGCGCTGCAGCTCAGCGGCTGCCTGGTCGTACGGCAAGCCGATGACGTTGGGGACCGAGAGGGGCTTGGGGCCGCGCGAGACGTTGATCCGAACCTGGGTTCCCTCGACGACGACCGTGCCGGCGCTCGGGGACTGAGCGGTCACAGTGCCTTCGTCCCTGTCGGAATTGACCTCGACGACCCGCGCGTTGAGCCCAGCTTGTGTGAGCTCCGCGACGGCGTCCTCGACGCTCTGTCCGACGACGCTCGGGATAGTCACCTCGGGTTTGCCCGACGAGATGTCGATGAGGATGACCGTTTCCTTGTCGACCCGGGTGCCCTCTGTCGGGTTCTGCGCGAAGACGACTCCCTCCTCGACATCCGAGTTCGACACTGGCCGTACGCGAGGCACGAGGCCCTTCTCGGTGATCAGGTTCACGGCCTGCGCCTGCTGGAGGCCGACGACGTAGGGGACCGCGACCGTCTCGGCATCTTTCAGCTGGCTCTGGATCGAGTCGTAGAGGAACCAGCCGCCTACGAGCATCGCTAGCAGCGCGCCGATTCCGAGGAGCCACGGCCAGATCGGCCGGCTGCGCGAGGGGGGCTCGTACTGCGGTGGTCCCCGCCGCGTCGCCTGCGTGACTGCCGTTGCCTCGACGCCCCGCTCTCCGGACAGAACCAAGGTCGCGGCGTCCGCCGTCTCGGCAGCCACCCGACCGCCGCGCGCGACCGTCTCGAGGTCAGCGTCCATCGCGGCGGCGGACTTGTAGCGGTCGGCGGGTTCCTTGGCCAACGCCCGCACGACAACGAGGTCGAGATCGTCCGGCACGTCCGGGCGAAGCTCGGACGGGATCGGCGGGACCTCGGAGAGGTGCTTCATGGCGATCTCGACCGGGCTGTCGCCCGTAAACGGAACCTCTCCGGTCAAGAGCTCGAAGAGCACGATGCCGGTGGAGTAGAGATCGGAGGTCTGGTCGACCGGCGCCCCGCGCGCCTGCTCGGGCGACAGGTACTGCGCCGTGCCGATGATCGCCCCTTCCTCGGTCATCTGGCTCACTCCCGCGCGTGCGATGCCGAAGTCGGTCACCTTGATGACGCCCTCGGGGTCGACGATGACGTTGTGAGGCTTGATGTCGCGGTGGATGACTCCGTTACGGTGCGCGTAGCGCAGCCCAGCAAGAATCTGGCGCGTGTAGGCGATCGCCACCGGGACGGGGCAGTCGCCGCGCGAGCGGATCAGCTCCTTCAGCGTCCTTCCCTCGACGTACTCCATGACGATGAAGTAGGAGCCGTCGGCCTCCCCGCGGTCGAAGATCGAGACGATGTTCGGATGCGAGAGCCCGGCAGCGTGTGTCGCCTCGCGGCGGAACCGCTCGACGAACTGCTCGTCGTTTGCATAGCGTGCGTGCAGCATCTTGATGGCGACCCGACGGCCGAGCTCCTGGTCCTCCGCGAGATAGACGTCGGCCATGCCGCCGCCACCGAGCTTCCGCGAAATGCGATAGCGCCCGGCAAAGAGGGTTCCGGAGAGGGTGTCTTGAGTTGCCATGCGGTCTAGAGGTTAGGGATTCTCCGTGTCCTGCAGGATTGCCTGCATGACGGCTCGTGCGATCGGTGCCGCCGTCCCGCCGCCCGTCCCGCTCTGGTTCTGGAGAACGACGGCGATCGCGAGCTCGGGCGGGCTCTCGTCGTCGACGCCGACGAACGCGATGAACCACGTCGTGTTCGCCCCGGGGACGCCGGTCTCCCCCGTTCCCGTCTTGCCGCCCACCGAGTACCCGGGGACCTGCGCGGCGGTTCCCGTGCCACGTTCGACGGCGAGTCGCATCATCGCTGCGACGGAATCGGCCGTCTTCTCACTCACGGCGCGCCTGATCAGGTGCGGGCGGCCCCGCTCGATCACCTTGCCCCCCGGAGCGACGATCCGGCTGACGACGTGTGGCTCCATCAGCTTGCCGTCGAACCCGATCGCGCCTGCGACCATTGCCATCTGCAGCGGGGTCACGAGCATTCGCTCCTGACCGAACGCCATCCGGCCGGCGTCGACATCGGAGTCGAGCCGCGGGTAGTAGAGCTGCCCGCTGCGATAGAGCCCGCTGGGCAGGCGCTCGTCAAGCGGTGTCTCGAGTGGCGGCCGCTCATAGAAGCCGAAGCGTTTGGCCGTGTCGAGGATCTCCTTTGCTCCCAGCTTGAGGCCGATCTTGCAGAACACGGAGTTGACCGAGTTCGCAAGCGCATTTGTGAGATCGATCGTCCCGAAGGGGCGTGTCGTGTCGAAGTTGTTGACCCGCTTTCCGTACACCGTGCAGTAGCCGGGGTCGACGAAGGGCGCCTCCGGGCCGTATTTCCCGGACTCGAGCGCGGCCGACGCGGTGATGACCTTGAAGGTCGATCCCGGAACGTAGAGCCCGGCGCTCGCACGGTTGAGAAGCGGCGCAGCAGGTGTGCAGTCGGCGGTGGCCCGCGAGATCGCCTCGTAGCTCTCCTCGACGAGATTCGGGTCGAAGCCAGGCGTGGACGCCATCACCTTGACCTCTCCGCTCCTGGGATCGAGCGCAACGACGGCGCCGCACGTCGTTCCGAGTTCCTCTAGGGCGACCGCCTGCGCGTCGAGGTCGAGGCTCGTGACCACGTTGTTGCCCTGGACGGGCTTCCCTCTCAGTTCGTCGAGGGCTTTGTCCACGAGCGTCGAGAGGTCCGCGTTCGACGCCGTCAAGTAGTCGTTGAGCGACCGCTCGAGCCCGGTCCGCGACCGCTCGACGGTCGAGTACCCGACAACGTGCGCTGCGAGCGGACCGTACGGATAGCGGCGGAAGAAAAGCGTCTTGCCATCGATCTCGCGCTCGACGTTTCGGGCAAGGCGCCTGCGCGGCTCGAAAGCGAAGATCAGCCCGCGATCGATCGAGAATTCCGCGACCCGCTTGATCGCATTGTCCTGGCGGTCCGCGAGGCTCGCTGCCGCCCACGTCTGCCAGTAGGTCGTCATCACGACCAGCGCGCCGATGAGACCGAGCGCGACGAACGTGAGCTTGCCGATCCGTGCGTTCATCGCGGCGCGTTCGCTCGATTGGAGATGAGCAAGAGGCCCCCGAGCAGTAGGAAGTTGGCCACGATGCTGCTCCCTCCGTAGGACACGAAGGGAAGCGTGATGCCCGTCAGCGGCACGACCCGAAGGACGCCTCCGACGATGATGAACGTCTGCAGGGCGAAGCCGAAGGTCAGGCCGGCTGCCGCGAGCTTCGAGAACCCGTCCTGCGCTTGGAGCGACACGCGCATCCCGCGGACGACGAAGAGCATGTACACGAGCAGAAGCGCGGCCGCGCCGATGAGACCGAGCTCCTGCGCGATGGCCGAGTAGATGAAGTCCGTGCGGAGGTAGGGAATGAGCTGCGTTCCATCCGTGGAGGCGAAGGTGCCCTCACCGAGCCCCGTTCCGCCGAACCCGCCGTTGGCGATGGAGTAGAGGCTCTTGACGAGCTGATACGAGGCGCAGTCCTGACGGAGCTCGAGCTCTCCGTTCAGCGCGCAGTACACGCGCTCGTCGGTCCACGGGCTGAGCCAGATCGTGACGCGATCCTGGACGTGCTGGAGCGCGTTGTAGAGAACGGCCGCGCCACCCACGAAGAGCGCGATCCCGGCCGCGACGTAAAGCGCGCGTCCGGTTGCGACGTAGAGCATCGCGAGGAAGATCCCGAAGTTGAGGAGCGCGCTGCCCAGGTCGTTCGTTTGGACGATGACGAGCATCGCCGCGCCCCAGATCACGAACAGCGGCCCGAAGTCCTTGAGTCGGCCCTGTGCCAACACTTCCCGCTTCTCCCGCAGGTAGCCAGCGAGGAAGATGATCAAGAAGATCTTTGCGAGCTCGCCCGGTTGGAACTGAAGCGGTCCGACATCGACCCACAGCCGCACTCCGTTTACCCGCTCGCCGATCCCGGGCACGGACGGAAGAAGCAGCAGGGCGATCGCCGTGACGCCGAAGATATAGCGGTACGACTCGAGGATCCGGTAGTCGTGCCGAAGCCAGATCAGCGCACCCGCGAGGACGGCCACGCCGACTGCGACCCACACCGCCTGGCGCCCCCCGTCGTCCGGATCGAGACGGTAGATCGAGGCGAGGCCGAACGCAGTGAGAACCGCGGTCAGAGGTAAGAGCGCTCCGTCCGCGTAAGGGACGGAG
>Ga0224510_10000224_pt1 | contig 48126 bp, 46 predicted proteins | sample SF_May12_sed_USG_FD_170161 | JGI IMG/M metagenome (GOLD analysis project Ga0224510, IMG submission 170161) | Sediment microbial communities from San Francisco Bay, California, United States - SF_May12_sed_USGS_4_1 | ecosystem: Environmental > Aquatic > Marine > Sediment | place: USA: California... | reverse complement strand
CGGCCGACGGCCGTCATCCGGCGGAGAAGTCGGTCGACCGCCCAGCGCAGGTTGACGGCCGTCGGCCGCGCCGCCGCGAGTTCGCCAGCCGCCTGCCGCACGAAATCGATCCTGCTCCTTGCGGGCGCCTCCAGGGCCGCGAGATACGCGCTCCAGGCCGCCGTGGCCCCGATCAGCGGCGCCCCGCGGACAACCATTTCGCGTATAGCGAGGATGCCGTCGCGGTAACTCCGGAGGTCGAAGGTCTCGTATCGATGCGGCAGCTTGCGCTGGTCGATGACCTGTACTACCGACTCGTCCCGCGGGTGCAGCCAGATGGTCCTGAATTCTTCGCCGCTCCGTACCTGCATGTTTCCCGGCCCTTTGCCTGTCGACCGTGCATTCTACCGTTCCGTTCCGCGCCTGCCATCGCGGCGACGCCAAAGACGCCGATTCTGGTACGTGAAAACCGCAATTTGACGGATTGCCGCCGACAAGGCCAGGCGCACCGTCTATGATGTGAGCGTCACTCGCCGGGAGGAAGCCGGGCGATCGCTATGCTGGCCTTGATCGACAATCCGGTGCCGATGATGCGCAGGGCCGTCTGCCTGGCATTCTTGCTGCTGTCACCCGCTGCCTTTCAGCTCGTTTGCGCCCAGACGGATGCTCCGGCGCCCGCGGAGCTGCAGGATGCGGGGCAGGAGGGAGCTGCCAGGGGAGCCGCCAGGCCGGCCGATGTGCCGAAGGACGAAGACCTGGAGGCCATGGGTGCCGTGATCGGGAACATCGCGTTCGACCGAAACAACGTGTTCGACCTGAGTGTCCCCGGCGAAAACAACTGGCTGTACCGAACAGCAAATCGCTGGCACGTCATGACCCGCGAATCGGTCATATTCGCGCAGCTGCTGTTTCGCCAGGGCGACATCTATTCCCGGCGAGTAATCGACGAATCCGAGCGCATCCTGCGCCGCAACAACTACCTGTATGACGTCAGGATCACGCCGGTTGCGGTCAAGGACGGCAAGGTCGATATCGTCGTATGGACCCGGGATCTCTGGACGCTGAATCCCGGTTTTTCCGTCTCCCGGAAGGGCGGGGAAAACAAGACACGGGTCTCGCTGACCGAGCAAAACCTGCTTGGCTACGGTACGTACGTCCGCCTTGCGTACGAGGACAATGTCGATCGGGAGTCGACGAGTTTCGAGTTCTTCGATCGTAACGTCAGGAAGAGCTGGACGACGCTGCGCCTGAAGCTCGCCGACAATTCGGACGGTGACTCGCAGCATTTGTCTGTCGTGCGGCCCTTTTATGCGCTCGACGCGCGCTGGGCATTGGGCGGTGAGATCTTCAATGACGAGCTGATTGACCGCTTCTACGACCTGGGCGAAAGAGCTGCCGAGTACCGCCAGCGGGTGGAGCGCTACCTGCTGTTCGGCGGACGCTCGCGCGGGCTGCAGCAGGGCTGGGTGCGGCGCTGGACGGCGGGCATGGTCTACGACGACAACCGCTTCGAGCCCGTGCAGGGCGGGCAGCTCGAGGCCGTGGTGCCGGAGGACCGGAAGCTCGTTTATCCATTCGTGGGCTTCGAATTGCTCGAGGACGAGTTCGAGAAGTCGGCCAACCGCGACCAGATCGAGCGTACCGAGGATTTCTACCTGGGAACCCGGCTGACGGCGCAGATCGGTTTCGCGAGCGAAGGGTTCGGGTCGAACCGCGACTCGCTCATCTACCAGGGGAGCTACAGCAAAGGCTGGGGCTCGATGGACAACCGCGCGCTGCTGCTGCGATCGGCGCTGAGCGGCCGGTTCGACGACGGCGACAGCGCGAATACCTTGCTGTCCGTCGACGCGCGTTACTATCGCCAGCAGTCCAAAAAGCGGCTGTTCTTCATGACGCTCGATGGTGCCTGGGGCAATGAGCTGGATCTCGACAACCTGCTGGAGCTCGGTGGCGACACCGGTCTGCGCGGCTATCCGCTGCGGTACCAGACCGGTGAATCAAGGGCGCTGTTTACGATCGAGCAGCGCTATTTCACCGACTGGTACCCGTTTCGCCTGTTTCGCGTCGGTGTCGCGGCCTTCGCGGACATCGGCCGGACCTGGGGGCGGAACCCGGTTGCCGACGAGTCCCTGGGATGGCTGAAGGACGTCGGTTTCGGGCTGCGCTTCGCGCCGACCCGGTCGAGCGGGCGTGAGATAGTCCACCTCGACGTGGCCTTTCCGCTGGACGGGGATTCGTCGATCGACAGCGTCCAGGTACTGCTCGAGTCGAAACGAAGCTTCTGACGTCCGTCGACTATCTGCCGGCGTAGCGAGCCGACTGCAGTGTGTTGAACATCAGCATCGCGATAGTCATCGGCCCCACGCCGCCGGGCACCGGTGTGATTGCAGCCGCGACCCGGCGGGCGCCGTCGTAATCGACGTCGCCCGTGAGCCGAGAGCGCTTTTCTCCGCTCTCGTCGACTTCCACGCGGTTGATTCCGACATCGATGACGATCGCGCCCTCCTTGATCCAGTTCGCCTTGACCATGTTGGCGCGGCCAACCGCCGCGACCAGAATGTCTGCGCGCCTGCAGACCTCGGGCAGATCCCGGGTCCGGCTATGACAGATAGTTACGGTGGCATTTGCCTTCAACAGCAGGCTCGCCATGGGCTTGCCGACGATATTCGAGCGGCCGACGACGACTGCGTCGAGGCCGGAGAGGTCCTTGCCGATCTCGTCCTCGATCATCAGCATGCAGCCGGCGGGAGTGCACGGTACGAATGCGCCGTCGAGGTGGCCAGCCGCCAGCCGCCCGATATTCTGATAGTGAAATCCGTCGACATCCTTCGAGGGGAGTATCGTCTGCGTGACGCGGTCTTCGTCGAGGTGCTTCGGCAGCGGCAGCTGGACGAGGATTCCGTGTATCGCCGCGTCATTGTTCAGCTGCCTGACGAGATCAAGCACCCGGGCCTCCGTCGCGTCGGCCGGCAGGGAGTGCTGGACCGAGTGAAACCCGCAGGCTTCGGCCGTCCGGCTCTTGTTTCGTACGTACACCTGGCTGGCAGGGTCTTCGCCGACTATGACGACCGCGAGGCCGGGTTTGACGCCCCGGGCCATGAGTTCGGCGGTTTCCCTTCGGATCAATTCCTGGAGCTCTGCCGCCTTGGCCTTTCCGTCGATGATGCGTGCGTGTGGCATTTCCGGGTTCCTTGCGTGAATCGAATCGTGCAAGCGGCCGGCAAGCCGCAAGACGCCAGACGAAGAGCGCGAAATCTTACCGGCCGCGGTCGGTGCCGTAAACTGCAAGCGGTTTGCCGGTCATGGAGTGCATGACGCTATCTAGCGCAGGCCGGTGATACCATCTGGGCCGTCGTTACCGGCTGGCATCCTGGAGTCGCGGAGATGAGTGAGGACTGGGCAGCACGCTGGCGCGAGGGACGCACCGGCTGGCACGAACAGGGCGGGAGTGCATTGCTGAGGCGTTACTGGCCAGCCCTGCCGTCCGGCAGCAGCGTACTCGTGCCGCTCTGTGGCAAGAGCGTCGACCTGCTGTGGCTGGCTCGCCAGGGTTACGACGTCACAGGCATCGAGCTGTCGGAAATCGCCGTGCAGGCGCTGTTTGCCGAGAACAGCCTGGGATTCGAGACGACAATCGAAGGCGGACTGCCGTGCTATCGCGCTGGCAGCCTGCCTTTGAGGGTCTGCTGCGGAGATTTCTTTGCGTGGTCCTCGCAACGCTTCGACGCGCTTTACGACCGCGGTGCGCTGGTGGCCGTAGATCCCCGGGATCGCGCGCGTTATACCGACCACGTCAAGTCGTTGCTCCACCCGGATGCGTTCCGGATGATCATTACGCTCGAGTACGAGCAGGATAAGGCCCCGGGGCCGCCGTGGTCGGTGCCTGCCGACGAATTGCTCGCTTACTGGCAAGACCTGCAGCGGGCTTTCGCTCACGACGATCTTGCGAATTGCCCGCCGAAATTTCGAGCTGCGGGTCTGACGGAAATGCTCGAGGTCGTGTGGCTTTCGCGGTGAGCCTGTCGCCGCTGTTGCTCGACACTGCGCTCAGTTGAAGCGCGGCTGCCAGAGTTCGACCTTGTTGCCCTCCGGGTCGATGAACCAGCCGAGCTGCCAGCCTTCTGCTGTTTCCGTATCGCCGATCACGATTCCGCCATGATCCGCGATTGACCTCAGCGTGTCGCCGACGTTGTCGACAATCAGCTTGAACGTGAAGTCGTCCCGACATTCGCCGCTGGCCGCGCCGCCGCCATCGAGGATGCTGCAGACCAGCTGCTGGCGTCGCATCGCGGCCGAGTCGCTGGTAGCCGTATCGTCGACACCCAGGCAACGGCTGTACCAGGCATACAGCGCGTCCGGGTCGGCAGACAGGAAGAAGACACTGCCTACCCCCAGCACGACAGTCACTTTCGCGCCCCCGCGTTGTCAGGGCCGTCCGCCAGGTTCGGAGGCCTCACGGGGTCTCGCCCCCGGCGGGTCCGTAAAAAATGACCCATGCGGCGAAATCGTCAGAGAAATCCTCGAATCGATGTATGACGCCCGCAGGAACGAATAATGCCTCGCCCGGAGAGAAGGGTCGGCGCTCGTCGCCCAGCACGAAGTAGCCGTGGCCCGACTGTACGATGTACACCTCATCCTTCGCGTGCGGCTGCTGGGGATCGAATCCCGCGGGCCGGTAATAACCGATCTGTAATGAGCCGTGCTCGAGCAGCACGCCGTAGCATCCGTCTTCGGACGCTCGTACGGTCTCAAGAGCCGCTGCGATCGTCATCCGATCAGTCATATCCGTTTTCCCCGCTTACGATGCCTGCCCCGAAGGCCGGCTCGATGCCTGTTTCGGCCAGGGCAGTCTACGCGAATCCGGCTGCGCACCGGTACAGCCCTGCGCTGCTGGCCCGGTGCGCTGCCCTGGCTACGGAATAATTGCCGTCCTGCCGCTGGCAGGCGAGCAGGGGCATCGCCGGGTTGTTCGATCGGGCGCCCGCTGCGTTCATTGCCAGGCAGATTCGGGATGTGCCCGGCGTTCCAGCGCGACGCACGCCGAACGCAGCGAATCTCAGTCGCATCCGGCCCCCCGGACGGACGACCCCGCTGCCCCGGCGAGTGCGAGTGCCATGACGATATCCGACTGGCGTTCGGGGCCGAGCATGAAACTGGTGGCTCCAACGGCTTCGAAGCCATGCCGTTCGTAAAACCGGCGTGCGCGCGGATTCCTGTCCCATACCTGCAGCCACAGGCTCTGGTGTCCTGTCTTTTTGGCGAGGGAGATCGACTCGCGGAGCAGTCCCGCGCCGATGCCGGCACCCTGCACCGTCGAATCGACGTAGATTCGCATGAGTTCCATGGAGGGCCCCGCGGCGTTGCCAGGGCAGGGGCTTTCGCGGCACAGCTGCGCATAAGCGACCGGCCGGCCACCGGCGGTGGCCAGCAGCGTAATGGTGTCGTCCGAATTCAACAGTTCGCGCAAGCTGTCCCTGGAGAATGCGTCCTGGACATGGGCGTTCATGTATTCCGGCTGGTTCAGCTCGCTGTATGCCTCGAGAAACGTCCGGCGCGCGAGAGCCACGAGGCATTCGAGGTCGGCCAGCGTTGCGCGACGAAATTCCGGAGATTCGGCCATCGTCCAGGGTTTGAGGCCAGCCGTCACCGCGCTCGCGTCAATGCCGGAGCAGGTTGACGCCGACGACCAGCCAGAGAGCAGCCAGCGTAAACACGCTGAAGACGAAGATCCTGAATCTCAACAACACGATGTTCGAAGTAAGGTGAACATAGGTGTGCAGGAAGCGCAGGACGACATAGAGCCACGCAAGCCAGACTGCGGTGCCGGTCGCCGTCTCGGAAACGTATGCGATCAGCGTGATCGCGTAGAACAGTACCGGAACTTCGAACAGGTTAAGCACGTGGCGCGAATGGATGCGGAGCTTCTCCGGTTCGTCAAAACCCTGGTAACTCGAGTAGTACCGCGGATCGACGCTGCCGTCCCGGACGGCTGCGTAGCGCAGGTAGCCGAGGCGCGCAACGCAGAAAAATGTCAGGCCGATCAGTGCCATCGGCGGCAACAGGATGTTCATCTTACTGTGGCTCCTTGGTTACGCCTGCATCGAACTCGGGTGCGCCGAGCGGGCTCGGCTTGCAGTTCTCCGTTAGCATCGAATACACGACGCTCGCAATTTTCCACCCGTCGTCCACGAGGATCAGGTTGAAGCTGTTGACACCGCAGTGATGGAACTCTCCATTCCGGTAGAAATCGTATGGTGTCCATACGACAGCGAGGCGGCCGTCGCGAAGCACTTGCGCATCCCAGATGCGCTCGAGCAATGAATCCCGGCGGCGACCCATGCCTGCCAGGTAGTCGGCGATAGACGTAGGAACCAGCCTCAGCCCTTCCGGGCCGTCGACGTATCCGTATAAATATCCATCCTCGATCATCACGGTCGCGGCCAGCGCGGCGTCGTTTCCCGCCATGGCGTCAAAGAACCGGTTCACTGCCTGGAGCGGTCCGGCTTCATCTTCACCAACGACCGGGGTGGCGGCCGCGAGGATGCATGCTCCGAGCACCAGCCGGCTGCAACTGGCCATGGAACGACGGCCGCGCTCAGTGTCGGTTTGGCTCATGGCGAGTCCCGTTGGCGCAGAGGGCCTCGAGCCGGCCGCTCATACGCCCATCTTGGCAATCGTATCGGCGAGTTCGCGCATGGCCTGTTCGAGCACCGGGTGCTCCGCAGCGAGTCGCGATTCCATCGCCTTCAGCCGTCCAACGATCGATTTGACGTCGCCCGGCTCGGGTTCGACCAGGTCCTCGATCTCGGCATGAAGGTCCTGGAGTATTCGGCGCGATTCGGCGTCGATGTCTTCAGCGCGCCTGAGTTCATTGCGAAGCTCAGCGAGGAGTTTCTTGAGTTTCATACGCCACCGTCACGAACGAATAGCCCGGTAGTGATGATAATGGAACCGGCGTGCGAATGCCGCAGTCGTCTCCCGGGGGGGCTTGCCGGGTTCGTTCAGGCCGTATCCCGGGATTCAAGCTCGTGGCGCTGCAGGTCGTGCTTGCGGATCGGCAGCTCCCGTATTCGCTGGCCGGTTGCCGCGAATATGGCATTCGCCAGTGCAGGGGCGATCGCCGGCGTGCCCGGTTCGCCAGCGCCGCCGACGCGCCCGCCACCGTTGATAATGTGGGTCTCTATCGTCGGCGTCTCGTCGATGCGCAGCATTGGATAGTCGTGGAAGTTGCCTTGTGCGACAGCTCCGCGGCGTATCGAGATTTCGCCGTAGAGGGCGGCCGTCAGGCCAAATACGATGCCGCTCTCCATCTGTGCGACCAGGCCATCCGGATGCATGGCGAAACCGCAGTCAACGGTGCAGACTACCCTGTGTGCGCGAAGCCCGCCGTCTGAGACTTCGACTTCGACGACGTTGGCTACGATGGTTCCGAAGGACCGGTGTATGGCTATGCCCCGACCCCAGCCAGCCGGTAGTGCCCGGCTCCAGTCGGCCTTTTCGGCAGCCAGGTCCAGTACGTCCCGGTAGCGTGGCTCATTCTGCAGCAGTTTTCGGCGAAATTGGTACGGATCCTCGCCAGCGACATGCGCGAGCTCGTCGATAAACGATTCCGTAAAAAATGCATGCAGCGAGTGATCGACGCTGCGCCAGAATCCCCACGGCACGTGCGTCCGGCTCTCCGTGTAATGAATCAGCTGATTGCCAATGGCATAGGGAATGTGCGGTGCCTCGACCGGATCGTGTTTGTCCACGTACTGGTTAACCCAGGCCACCGGGTTTCCGCCGGAATCCAGCGCGGCGCGGAATCGGCTGATGCTCGCCTGCCGGTAATGGTCGTGCCTCATGTCCTCCTCTCGCGACCAGATCAGCTTGACAGGGTAAGGGACTTCCGCGGCGATGCGGCCAGCCTGGATGGCAAAGTCCGGGAATGCGCGCCTGCCAAAACCTCCGCCGAGATACTGGTTGTGTACGATCACTTCCTCGACGCCTAGCCCTATGGCGTCGCCGACTTCGGCCGCAAATCCCAGCGGATTCTGCGTGCCTAGCCAGAGCTCGCACTTGCCGTCGTGCAGCCAGGCCGTACAGTTCATCGGCTCCATTGGGGCATGCGCAAGGTACGGTACACGATACTCCGCTTCGATCACCTTGGCGGATTCGTTGAGCGCAGCGGTCGCGTCACCGCGCGCGAAGTCGACCTTGTTGCCGTCCCTGGCATTTGCCGCATCAAGCACTGCAGCGAAATGACTGAAGATATCTCCCTGCTCGGTCGTATCGTGATCAGTTGGCGCAAACTCGACCGGCAGGCGGTCCAGTACCTGCTTTGCCTGCCAGTAACCGTCGGCAATCACGGCGACCGCATCGCCGAGGTTTACGATTTTCCGCAGGCCCGGCATATCCTGCACGACCGCTTCATCGACGGCCACGACGCTGGAACCGAATACAGGCGCGGCCCGAATCGTCGCGTACTTCATGCCAGGTACGTCGGCATCAATGCCAAAACGCGCGCTGCCGTCGGTCTTTGCCGGGATGTCGAGGCGGGGCGGGGAGGTGCCCATGATACGGAACTGGTGGGGGTCCTTCAGCCGGGGCTTCGGTGGCAAGGAGACGTCCGCCGCCGCGACGGCGAAGTCGGCGAATGGGGCCGACCGGCCACTGGCCTCGTGAACGATCAGGCTGTTCTCTGACCTGAGCTCGGCGACGGGCACCTGCCAGGCATCCGAAGCCGCCTGCAACAGCATGGCCCTGGCGGCCGCACCGGCCACCCGCATGCCCAGCATCCCGGTTGTCGGTACCGACGTGCTGCCGCCCGTGATCTGGAGCTTGATTGCCTTCGTAGCCGCGAGGAAGACGCCGTCTATCGTGTCGATCAACCACGCGGGAAAGTCGGCATCTCCGAGCGCATATCCCTTCGCGAGCGCATAATTAGCGTACTCCGGGTGGGCAGGCGCTTCCTGCATTCGGACAAGCGACCAGTCGGCATCCATTTCGTCTGCGAGCATCATCGCGAGCGTCGTGTGCACACCCTGCCCCATCTCGGCGTGAGGGACGATCGCCGTGACGGTGTTGTCGGGCGCAATCTTGAGCCAGACGTTGAGTACGGTTACGCCGTCATCCGCGATCAGTGCGGCGACCTTGCCAGCACGGTTGCCCGGGCGTATGGCAACGCCCACGACCAGTACTCCACCGGCCAGCAGGCCCGTGCTGACAAATGCTCGTCGGCTCCACTTACCCATCGCTGCTGTCTGCCGCGTCTCTCGATGCGGCCATGATCGCTGCCGCACGCTTTATGCCGCGGCGAATCCGCGGGTAGGTGCCGCAGCGGCAAAGGTTGCCCCGCATCGCGGTGTCAATGTCCGCGTCAGTGGGGTTCGGGACCCGATCGAGCAGCGCGGCTGCAGCGACAATCTGGCCTGCCTGGCAGTAACCGCACTGCGGAACCTGCTCGTCGATCCAGGCCTGTTGCACAGGGTGCATGCCCCCGAAGCCGATACCTTCAATCGTCGTGATTTCGCCGCCCGATGCAGCGCTGACCGGTGTTGCGCAGGAGCGTATCGGCGCCCCATTCAGCTGTACCGTGCACGCACCGCACTGGGCAATTCCGCAGCCGAATTTCGTGCCGATCAGGCCCAGCTGTTCCCGCAGGACCCACAGTAACGGTGTCCGCGGATCCACGTCGATTTCATACGGTTGCTGGTTGACGTTAATGCTGATCACGGCTGGTCTCGCACATCATGTCCCCGGGGTGCGATTTGGCAGCCGGGGCCGTAAAGTCTGGCTCGTTCGAAACACTACTCCGGACGCGTCAGGCCCGCAACCGGAGGAATATTCCTAGCAGGCATCGCGCAACCCCCGGTCGTTTCGGGCTAAAATGCGGCCTCCGTGCGGAATGTCCGTGGTGCGATCTTGTTCGGAAAATTCCTGACGAATGCGAAAGGCGTAGCCGCTCTCACGGTGATCACCGCGGATACGATCGTCTGGTTCACGCCAATCATGTTGTTCACGCTGTTCAAGATCGTCATCCCGGTGCGCCCGTTCCGCAACCTGATGACGCGCTGGATCATGGCGATGGGCGAGAACTGGGTCAGCTTCAATGCCTTTGTATTTTCGGCCGTGAACAAGGTCGAGTGGCAGTTGACGGGAATCGAGGACCTGGACAAGAAGCACTGGTATATGGTCTTCGCAAATCACCAGACGTGGGTCGATATCGTTATTTTGCAGACCGTCTTCAATCGCCGGATTCCCTTCCTGAAATTCTTCCTCAAGCAGCAGCTGATCTGGTTCCCGTTCCTCGGGATTGCGTTTTGGGCGATGGACATGCCATTCATGCGGCGTCATTCGAAGTCGTACCTGGCGAAACACCCCGAGAAAAAGGGCAGCGATCTCGTTGCAACGCGCAAGGCCTGTCAGAAGTTTCGGGATACGCCGACGACAGTCATCAATTTCCTCGAAGGAACACGCTTCAGCGAGATCAAGCGAGAGAAAAAGAATTCGCCGTTCGAACACCTGCTACCTCCCAGGGCTGGTGGCGTGGCGATAGCCCTGTCTGCGATGGGTGACATGTTTGATGCGGTACTCGACGTGTCGATCGTGTACCCGGATCGTGTACCCAAGTTCTGGGACATGATGTGCGGCAAGATGACCAAGGTCATTGTCGACGTGGTTACCTTGCCGGTAGAGACCTGGTATGTCGGCGCAGACTACGCCAACGACCGGGAATTCCGGCAGCGGTTCCATCGGTGGTTGACCGATGTATGGCAAAACAAGGACCGGCGCATCGGCGCAATCAAGGAGGAAGCGCAGGCTGCGTCAGCCGGTTCAGCAGCGTGACGGAGTCGGGGTTCTGAGCTTGCAGGTGGACGCTACCTGGAACGTATATATCCTGCGCTGCGCGGATGGCAGCCTGTATACGGGAATTGCGACCGATGTCGAACGCCGCGTCGCCGAGCACGCCGGCGGAGTGCGTGGGGCGAAATATCTCAAGGGCCGGCTGCCGGTTACGATCGTTTTTCAGTACGAGGTTCGAGACCGAAGCTGCGCCTCTCGAATCGAGCATCGCATCAAGCGACTTCCGAAGTGCGAGAAGGAACGCCTGGTCGGGATGCCCCGTCTGCTGCGCACCTGGATCCAGCAGTCCATGCAGGACTCCGGTGCAGGCTCGGCCGGGACAGGCTGCTAGGGCGATCGCGTCGCAGCCCAGTTGCGGCAGACGGTATCCGTGGCGTCATCCGCCGGAAAGTATTGCTCGATGCGCAACTCCTGGAGAGTGACATCCTGCGGCGTTCCGAAAGTCGTCACGGTGGTGAAGAAGCGACAGCTTGCATCCCCCTTTTTTAATTCCAGGTCGAGCGTTGGGCCCGAGGGCTCACCACTGGCAAGTTCGCGCCAGCGCGACGGTGCCGTCGGCATGGCGAGCAGGTGCTCCAGCAACTCCCGCGAGCTTGCTCGCCCCGACGGGGAAACGGATTCGCGAAAGATCCTCATCAGCAATACCGAGCTGAGTCTTTCCCAGTTCAGAATGAATGGCTGCAGACCTTCCGGCGAAAACAGGATTTCCAGGGCGTTTTTCCCCGCGATGAGAACGGGATTCTCCAGGAAGCAGGCGGCCATCGCGGAAGCCGCTCTGTTCTGGCGGACGATATGCCAATCTGCGTCCAGCACGAAGGCCGGGTATGGTTCATGTTTGTCGAGCAGTCGCCGAAGTGCCTCCTGCACCAGCGTGATCGACGGGGAGTCCAGGCTGCTTTCTCCATAGGCGTCGGCGAAGCCGGCGGCCGTGAGCATCAGGTTACGGTCGCGCAAGGGAACGTCCATCGCATTGGCGAGCCGCAGTATCATGTCTCGGCTGGGCCGATTACGGCCGGTCTCCAGGAAGCTGACATGCTTCGAGGACACATCGGCCTGCAGTGCGAGGTCGAGCTGGCTGAATCGTCGGGATTCCCGCCAGTGGCGGAGGATCGTCCCGAATTCGGTGTTTTCATTCCTGTTCATCGCTGTGGAGCCCGTGCCGGTACCGTCGATCATCCGCGCTCTGTTGGCTTGTGAGACTATCGTTAGTGTAGCCACTTGCTGTCGAAAGACCATTACCTGCGAGGTAATGCGGATCGGCAGCCGTCGTCAATACAGCGTTACCGGCACGCCGAATGGCAGCCGTCGAACCTGGATGCCATCGGCTGACGCCTCGTCTTCGATCCAGTCGGCAGTCAATATCACGTCGTCGGCGACACGCGGAAACAATTGCACTTCGCCAAATTGCTTCGTGTAATCATCGAAGTGGATCGCAAAGACCTTGCTCGCGCCGCTGGCGCGGACAGTCTCTCGCCAGTAACGCGCCGAGTATTCAGCGCCCAGACCGGATAGGCCGCCGACGCCAAGTAGTATCACGTCCGCTTTGTGCTCGTGCAGGGCGCCCTCGATAAAGCCGGCGCTGCTGTGAACGATCGATGTTCCCCGCGGATGACTGACGATTACGGAGTACACCGCGCCGCTTTTCCACTCGAAGAATCTCGCAGGCTGCTCCAGAGGCTCGGAAATGACGCCTGAGAACCAACCGTCCTCGCCGGGGCCGATCGGTGCGTGGCGAACTTCGATGAGCGTGATCGTGAACTCGCCGAAGTGGCGCGTTTCGCCATTGGCGAGTATCTGGTACTGGTCGACCGGCACTCCTGCGCCACGCGCGATATTGGCGGTGGACTCCGAACCGAGGACAACGGCGGCCGAGCGATTGGCGATGTGCCCGGCGTCCATCGCGTGATCGAAATGCGAGTGCGTCGGGATGACGGCTGCCAGGCGGTGCATGCCGAATCGCTCCATGGCGAAATTGATCTGACCAATGTCGGAGACCAGGGGTCGCATCGTAAGCAGGCCGGCCAGCGGCACGCGGGTGATCGTGCCGTCCGTCAGGATCTGCGTCTCACCGTCATCGAAGAGCAACGTGGAGATGCCGAGCCAGGTCACCGTAACCGCCGCACCGTCGCTGCTTTCCGACTCCGCGATCGGCCAGTCGAGTTCGGCCAGGCCCGGCCTGTCCTGCCACTTCCAGGCGATGATTCCGCCGCCCAGCACGGTAACCGCCAGCAGCATGCCGAGCGCGTATCCGGTTAGGCGTAGCGAGGTGGTCATCGGGAAGCCTTATGGCTCGCGCAGACTCATTGCCCGGCTGCAATCCTGGCGAGGTGGCCGGCGAGCGGTGCCAGGTAATTGCCCAGGGCGTATCCGATCAGTGCCATCAGGATCGAGACCGGTACGAGGCTGGGGCGGTGGAATGCCGCAACGATCGGCGCGGAGGCCGCCGCCCCGATGTTCGCGGCGGAAGCGATGGCGACGCTGTGAACGTCGACGCGGAACAGGCGGGCACCGAGGAGGCAAAACGCCCCGTGGATAAAAATCCAGATGAAGGCTCCCAGCAGGAAGGCCGGCGCCTGTCCGAACCCCTCGACCGTGGCCCGGGCCCCCATGCCGGCAACGAATACGTAAATCATTGCCGTACCGAGAGCCGTTGCGTTGGGCAGCCGGGATACCGGCGTAACCGACAGGGCCAGTGCCAGCGTCGTGATCAGAAGTATCCGCCAGGTCGATTCCGACAGCACGACATCGAGCTGCGGCATGGACGCCGTCTGCACGCCAAAAATCGTCGCCGCCAGGCGTCCGGCTATCCACGTGATGCCGATTGCAATTGCTGCGAGGTACAGGTAGTCGCGCATCTCGGGGGCTTTTTCCTCCTCGATCAGCACGGCCGAGGCCGCGTCCATCATGCGAATCCGGTCCGCTGGCACCCTGGCCCAGCGATTGAACCGGTCTGCGAAGTTTTTCGACGCCAGCAGGATCGGCAGCCAGACGATATAGACGACGTTATCCGCCAGTACTGCCAGCCCGAACTGCTCTGGCGGTGTCCCCAGCATCTGGCTGACTGCCGCCATGTTGCCTGTGCCTCCAATCCAGCTGCCGGCGAGCGCACCGAATCCCTTCCAAGCGTCGGGAGCCAACCAGCGGTGGACGACAACGTAGCCGACGACCGCGCCCACGACGACGCCTGCCGTGCCCATGAGCATAACGAGCACGCCTTTGCCCATGATGCGGACGGCGGCCGGCACATTGACCTTGATCAGCATCAGCACGATGAAGGCGGGTAATACGAAGGTGCTCAAACCGCTGTAAACCGGCGAAGAACTGGGAATCACATCAAGGTTGTTGAGGAACACGGGCGTAGCGTAGATGAAGAGCAGCGGCGGCACGTATTGAAACAGCCTGGATGCCGTGAGCTGCTCGACCAGAAACCAGAAAGCGGCGACGGCACAGAGTATGGCGAGTACGCCCGCGGGAGAAGAGATCAAGGGGTCCGCCATGGCACGACTCCATCGTGTGGATGGCGGGCAGTATAACGAACCTTGGCCCGGCCGGCGCCGGGGGGGCGAGCTATTATCCGAAACTCAGCTGCGCAGCCATGTCCTTGCGAGATGCGTCGTCTGTAAGCGCAGTTGATTTCAGGCTAAGCCACACAGCGTCCCAGTCCTCTATGCGGGACGGACCAAACACGAATTTGGCTATGTAGCTGTCGAGTTCCCTGACATGAATCACGTTGTTTTCGCGGGGCGACGTGAACTGAACGCTGCCTGTAAACACCACGAGGCTGGCTACCGGAACTCCCGGTAACGCTTTCCGAAGGGCACGCGCACGGCCCTCGTTCTGGATCTGCGGATTGAGAAACTTGCGCCGCTGCACGCCATCCACATTTGTCCACTGTGGCTCATCCGGCTCGCCGAATACGATGCCGTTGTAATGCTTTGCCAGCACGCAGAGTATGCCGCCCGACGTAAGTATGACGTGATCGATCCGCGTCAGCCCGCCATAAGCTCCCGGCAAAATGAAATTATCCATTACGTCCGCACTACGCTGGCGGAGTACGCGAGAGACTCGGCGGCGGCCGAACCTGGCTGTGATCACCCGTGCGACGCTGGTCGCAAAGCCGCGGAACAGCAGCGCCAGGAACAGCGCACCGGCGACACCGATCAGGACGAGGCCCGCGCCTGTATTCTGGATCCCGGTCGGCACCCCGGTCGCAAGGGCGACCGCAGGCAGCACCGCGGTGGCCGCGGCGACAATCAGGGTCAGTGGCCCGAGGCTTTGATTCATTGTTTTAGCTTAGGACCATTCCGGCCCGTGCACCTTGCAATATGTCACGTTTTTGCAATGCGGAACCGCGGTTACTCTCAGGGCGGGTAGGCCAGGTAGTAACCGTCCACCCGCGCAAGCCGGAGTTTCGTCCCGTATGCCAGGCAAAGCAGGTCCTCCGTCAGGACCTCGGCCTTACGGCCGTCCGCGAGGACCCTGCCCTCGCGGATCAGGATGACGCGCTGGATATCGGGGGGGATCTCGTTCAGGTGGTGCGTTACCAGCACAACGTTGCGGCCCGATACAATCTGCCGACGAATCCGGGCCAGGTAGTCGAAGCTCGCCGCCAGGTCCAGCCCGGCGGTGGGCTCATCTAGGATCAGCGTATCCGGCTCGTGCACGAGAGCTCGCGCGAGCAGGCAGCGTCGCTGCTGACCGGTCGACATACCCTGGAGTGGCGTAGCGGCGAGTTCGGCGACGCCCAGTTCGGCCATCACCTCCAGCGCATGCCGACGCTGCGCTGCGGTAACGCGTCCCGCAAGGATGCCGTGGGTGCCGACGCTCGACAGGTATCCCGATACGACGACTTCGAGACCAGGCGTAGTCCGCTTGTATCGTTGCTGAATGTCGTCCGAAACGATGCCGATTTTCGACCTGAGTTCCCAGACATTCCAGTCGTCGCGTCCGAGTATTCGAACACCGGAGTTCTCTGCGACAACCGGGTAGATCTCGCGATTGATTACCTTGAGGAGCGTCGTCTTGCCGGCGCCGTTCGGTCCGAGTACGGCTACCTGCTCGTGCTGCCCGATGGTCAGGTCGAGGTGGTCGAAGACTCGCGTGCTGCCTCGAAATATCGTGGCGTTGCGAATCTCTATGAGCGGCGCTTCGGCCATGCAGTCACTTCCCCGCGCCGCTGGTCGGAGCGCGCGAATCGTATTCTACACGCATGCGACGCAGCTGCAGTTTTCAGGCTTTCTGTCGCCGCCAGCGACCGGTTCGAAAATAGAGCGCCGCTGCTGCCGACAGAATCGATTCGGAAACCACGATCGCGGTGAACACGCCATTCGGACCCAGGCCCAGCGCTTCGGCGGTCCAGAACGCGAGCGGGATCTGGACGATCCAGAAACAAAAAAAGTTCATGATGGCAGGCGAGCGCGTGTCCCCCGCTCCGTTGAGTGCCTGAACGACAATCATGCCGATCGCGTAGGCGGGGTATCCGATGCCGAGTATCCTTAGACAGCTGGCACCATAGGCGAGGACATCGGGCTGGTTCGAGAACCAGCCGACGATTTCGGGCGCAAAGACCAGCAGAAGCACACCGAGTACTGTCATGCAGCCGACGTTGTAACTCGCGGCATACCAAACGGAGCGATTCGCCCGTTCTGGCTTGCCGGCGCCGAGGTTCTGGCCAACGAGCGTGGCAGCAGCGTTGCCCAGGCCCCATGCGGGCAGGATTGCGAATTCGATGACACGCAGCGCTATCGTATAGGCGGCGACCGGCCCGCTGCCATAGATAGCCACAATCCGCATCAGCGCGATCCAGCTCGAGGTCGAAATCAGGAACTGCCCGACACCGCCGGCAGAGATCGCAAGCATGCGACGAACGATTGGCCAGTCGAATGCGAGGTGATGCACGGTGAGATGCAATCGCCCGTCGTTCGAAAACAGGGCTCGGAACAGGTACAACACTCCGATGCTACGGCCGATAGTCGTGGCGACAGCGGCGCCGGTGACGCCTAGTTCCGGAAACGGGCCCAGGCCAAAAATCAGGCACGGGTCCAGCAGGATGTTGGCCCCGTTGGCTATCGTCAGCGCCCGCAGGGCGATTGGCGCATCACCGGCTCCGCGGAAAGCCGCGTTGAGAAGGAACAGGAAGAGGATGCTGGCGGACCCGCCAAGCATAACGGCTGTGAATCCGCTGCCCTGGCTGATAACCGCATCCTCTGCACCCATGATGCGAAGCAGGTCCGGTGCATAAGTCACACCGATCGCGCCGATGGCGAGCGAAAATGCGGCGCCGACCCAAATGGCCTGGCCAGCTACGTGCGCGGCCGCATCGGGTCTGTGGGCTCCTATGCGCCTGGCTACCATCGCAGTGACGCCGGTTCCGAGGCCGATCGCCACCGCGTACAGGACTGTTATCAGCGCCTCGGTAATGCCGACCGCCGCCACCGCGCTGGTGCCGAGTCGCGATACGAAAGCGATGTCCACGATCGCGAAGATCGCCTCCATGGACATCTCGAGCATCATTGGGATTGCGAGCAGGCCGAGGGCACGGCCGATTGGCCCGGACGTGAAGTCTTCCTGGTTGTCCCGTAACGACTCAGCGACGAAGGCGCGAGCCCTGCTCCACACAGGATCGGGTTTCGTCCGGATATCGGCCATCTGTTGTTCTTCTCGTTTCGATGAGCAGAGACATCCGGGGTCGGCGCCACGGTGCCCCTGTGGCCTTAGCCCGTGTTTGAATAAGGCGGCCGACTCAGGGCGATTCGGCGATCCGGCTGTCTGTCTGCCGCTGTGTCTCCCACTCTGCGATCAGGTTGCGATTGTCCTGCTCCCAGGGATGGAAGCCTTTGCGAAAGAAACGGAAGTAGGGACGCGCGATCCGGCGCAAAACGCCGGGCTTGATAAAGAGATAATTGATGCCTGACGCCCATACACGCAGGCTCCAGAGCTTCCCGTCGTGCCTGAGCATTGCGCGCGTAATCCGGAAAGAGTCCTTGAAAAAATAGAACGTATTCAGCAGCAGGGCCATCCGGCGCTCGCCGATAGTACCGCCGACAGCCGCATGCACGTCGAAGGCGACCGACTTGTGCTCCGTCTCTTCGACGCCGTGCCAACGCCACAGGTCCGCAATCCGGGAATCCACTCCAACGAAGCAGTCCCTATTGCGCAACATGTCGTCGGCCATGATCGCCGTGAGGTGTTCATTGGCGGTCGTGCCGGCAAGGCGGCGCCTTGCAGACAATTCCCGGTATGCCCAGGCCATGCGCTTGCGCAAAGGTCCCTCGAACGATGGCAGGTCGTAACCCCGCAGTTGGCACAGGCGCTCGTTGTAACGCTGGTGTTTGAGCCGGTGTACCGACTCCTGGGCCTGGAATGACGCAATCTCCCCAAGTAAGCGTGGGTCCTCGATTCGATCGCGAAAGGCGACAACGCTTTCGATAAAAAACTTCTCTCCGAGGGGGAAAAGCATGGACAAGGCATTGAACCAGGCGGTACGAAAAGCGCTGCCGCCGTGCCAGTCACTCGCCAGGAGGTCGTCAATATCGAATTCCGGGCGGCGGGGCCCGAATTCGAGCTCGGTAGGGCTCTTGCTCTGTTGCACTGTCATGCCGGGTTGCCTGCTCTTTCTATGTTTGAAATAGTATCCCTGCGCGATATCGAAAACCAACGTAAAACGAACTGTTTTCCGGCCGGTTTCTGGGATGCCGGAGGTTCCGGGAGCTGATTGAGATGCTGGAAGGATTCTGGCCCGTGGCGGCAATCGTCGTCGTCGTGCTGATATACGTGCTGGCCAAGGTCGTCTTCTACATGCGGCGCAGTGAGCAGCAGTGGATGGACGTGGACAAGAGCAAGCTTCGCAGCTGGGACGATGACGAGGATCAAGGAACTGGCCGCGATTAGTTGCCCGGCGGCAGTGCGTCCGCCTCGCTGCCCTTGCCTGTCGCTGACCAGGTGAGCCGCTCATCGCCGCAGCAGGGTCCAATCTCGTCCCTCGGGGATCGGAGCTGCCGATGGAATGCGAAAACCGCCAGCTTCGTCGTGCCTCGGGCTCGCGGTTTTATTACACTACCCGCGCGGGAGACCAGGATCCTCCCGTAAGCGTCCGGTAGGTCTCGGCCCGAATCGCGTTCCAGCGCCGACCACACGGGCGAGAGATGCTGCAGGACGGTGCGGCGTTTAACGGAGGAAAGAGCCGGAATGTTGGCGGACAGTAAATGCTCGGGCAGGGTACCGGCGGCGTTGCTCTTCGCCTTGCTGGCAACGGGCTGCGGTAAGCCTGCAGACGAGGCGACCTTGCCTGCAGCGCAGGGATCCGCAGTCGAGAAGGCCGACGACACGAGCGCAAGCGAGCACTCGCCCGGGGACGTGGTCGGGCGCAATGTCACGACCGACAGTTTGGCATACGGTGAGGTCGGCGAGCAGCTCGTCTACGGTCACTTTGCCTTTCCCGAAGACATGGTGGATCCCCTGCCGGCAATTCTCGTGATTCATGACAGGTGGGGCTTGAACCGCGAGATAGTGGAATTCGGCAGCAGGCTGGCCAGCGAGGGCTATATCGTGCTGGCTATCGACCTGTTCGGTGGCTCGACCGCGAGTGAGCCGTCGGCTGCCAGGGACCTCGAACTCCGGGTCGTGGAGGAGCCGGATCTTGCGCTTGCCAATGTGCGGCAGGCATATCGATTCGTCAGTGACGTTGCCGGCGCCCCATCGGTGGGCGTGCTCGGCTTTGGCTTCGGGGGTGGCTGGGCACTCAATGCGGCGATCGCGCAACCATATGACTTCGCCGCGATCGTGAGCTATTACGGCCAGGTGAATTCAGACCAGGACTTGCTCGCCCCGGTCGCCGGACCGATCCTCGGGCTTTTTGCCGAGGACGACCGCGCAGTTCCGGTGGATAGCGTGCGGGCATTCGAGCGGGAGCTGGAGGCCTTGGACAAAGACTTCGAGATTGTCGTATACGACGACGCGCGCCGCGGTTTCGCCGATACCTTGATGGATGATGCGTACGACCAGGACATCGCCGCAAGAGCCTGGCAACAGACGCTCGAATTCCTGCGAGCCGGGTTTTCCCGCCCTGCCATGTAGGCGGTAATTTCGCCGGGCGTTACTCGCCGCTCCCCGGCGCCTCGCAGATCAGCACAACGTCGAGCGGATGCGAGGAGTAGGCGACCTCGACGGCCTCGCCATTGCTACAAGTCAGCGATACATGAGCCGAAACGACTGCAGGGATCGTCAGGCTTTCGGGGCGGGGTCTGTTGTCGGGCCCTGCAACAGTCTCGATGCTGCCAGTCGGGTCCAGGCAAAAGTCGCTGATGGCTATCGGAGCCAGTTGCTGCCGCGGCACCTCTATCGTCAACTCCGGAAGTTCGCTGCCGTCGCCTAAGCCCTCGCGCTCGATGCTCCCGCGGCTGTCCGCAATGCCTACGCTGAGCGCCTGCGCAGCGAAACTTTTGGCACAGACCGGGGTCAATCGCAGCATGTAACGGAGTCCCGGCAGCTGCAGCGGTTGGCGCCCGGTGGCACGTCGCGAGATGACGACCTCTGGCGTCGATACGGAAATGCGTATCGCGTGTGCCTCCGGCTGGTCGGAGGCCTGCGCAGGCAGCAGGCCCGCAAGGACCAGGACTGGGACAAGCGATCTTTTCATGTGGCCTAGGCTACGATACGGCGGGCGAAAATCCTATGACGGCGAAGAGAGCTTGTGATCCAGTTATAGTTTTGCACCGGGATCGAACCGAGGTGAGCGCGTGAAGGGGCTTTTTGTCGTCACCCGGGGATTCGCGCGGCGAGTGTCGATCGTACTTGTCGGGGGGACCGTTCTGTTGCTGGGAATCGCGATGATCGTTGCCCCCGGCCCGGCTTTCATCGTAATCCCGCTGGGGCTGGCGGTGCTCGGCCTCGAATTTGCGTGGGCCCGCTACTGGCTGCGGCGGCTGCGTATCGCCATCAGTGCACAGGCAGCCGGCAGCCGCGCCGAGCGGGCGGACGCCTATCGAAGGCTCCGTGGCGGCGGACCCGCGAGTTGAATCCAGAGCGGGGGCCCGAACCGCCCGTCACGACAAAGACCATGTCGGAGCGGTCGAATGGGCTGACGGGCGGCGAAGATAAAAAAGAAAGGAGCCGGAGCTGCCGAAACTGATGGTTTCCAAGCTTGCCGATCCGACACGGAGCGGTCTCCGGCTCCCCAGCTGACGCGGCAACACGGGGGAGCCGCGGGACCATCCTGGTCCACATCACCGGCACTCTGTCCGGCGAAGTTCGGGGCACGGCAAACCGGGTTTCAGGGGGGGAGATTCCCGGTTTGCCGACTGCCGCCGAATTCTTCTGACTATTCAGCCGCAACCTGGATCGATGTCTGGCCGATCAGCCGAATATCAAGGTCCAGTTTGCTGTCATCGCGCACGGACGCCGCGGCGGCGGCAGCAGCTTCCGCCGCCGCCGTGGCAGCCAGTTCCAGGGTGGCAGAGGCCGGCGAACGTGTGCCGACCCCCGCCTCAACGGCGTCGTCCGCCAGGATCGACACCGACCAGAACATTACGCCTGCCAGCAAGAGCAGGGCCGAAAGAAATACGCTAGTCCTGTTGTTCATAGCCTTCCGTTGCCTTTGTTGCTGTGGCCCGAGCGGCGCATGCGCCGGATCCGGGTCACGTTCATTGATGTACTACACTATGCAGCAACCGTGCCAACTTTCTGGTCATTTGAAAACAATAGGTTACGTAAACAACCACATAACGAAAATTCGTTAAAAACGAAATTTCGTGATCCGATTTACGAAATTTCGTATATCATTCGCGCATGACTGATCCCGACTACCGATGGCTGTTTCGCAAAGCGCCGGTCATGGCGACCTCGATCGGCAGCGACGGTACCTATCGTGACGTCAACGATGCGTTCCTGCAGCGCCTGGGCTACCGCCGCGAGGACATGCTTGGACGGCGGCCAGTGGAGTTCGTTACCAAGGAAAGCGCGGACCGGATCGAAAAGGAGTTGATGCCGACACTGCGTCGCCGGGGGCGGCTGGAAAACAAGACGATAGGCTTTCTGACTCGCGACGGAGAAATCGCCGAATGCCTGACGAGTTCAGTTGTCGAGCACGACGCCGAGGGACGCTTCGTCGGAACGATCGCGACGTACCTGGAGGTCACGGACAAGGCGTGGAGCGAATCCAAGTACCGCCAGCTATACCGCTCGACACCGGCGATGCTCCATACCGTGGACGCGGACGGGTACATCGTGACTGTCACGGATCACTGGCTGCAGAAGATGGGCTACCGGCGCGAAGAAGTCGTCGGCAAGCCAGTCCTTGACTTCTACAGCGAGGCGGATCGGAAACGCTTTGCGGGCGGTCGTTTGCGCGAAGTAATCAGCGGCGGCGAGTTCCTCAATGAACCTCGCCAGATGGTCACGCGGGACGGCGCGGTACTCGACCTGCTGATGTCCGCGATTTCGGACCGCGATGAAACGGGCAAAGTGCGGCGCATGCTTGTCGCCTCGAAGGATGTAACCGAGCGGAACCGGGCGGAAAGGGCCTTGCGCGACGCACTCGCGGAAAACGCCCGCCTTCGGGAAGAACTAGAGCGGGAGCGCGACTATCTTCGTGAGGAAGTAAATGTCGCGATGAACTTCGGCCGGATCGTCGGCACGAGCGCGACGCTGTCGCAGATGCTGGCCCAGGTCGAAGCCGTCGCGGCGACACCGGCGAGCGTTCTCATCCTCGGTGAGTCGGGTGTGGGCAAGGAACTCGTCGCGCGGGCCATCCACAGCCGGAGTCCGCGTGCAGATGCGCCTCTCGTCAAGGTGAATTGCGCTTCGATTCCAAAAGAGCTTTTCGAGAGCGAGTTTTTCGGGCATGTGAAAGGGTCGTTCACGGGCGCTCACCGGGACCGGGTGGGGCGATTTCAGCTTGCCGACGGCGGTACGATCTTTCTGGACGAGGTCGGGGAGATACCGCTCGAGTTGCAGGGAAAGCTTCTGCGCGTTCTGCAGGAGAGCGAGTTCGAACGAGTCGGCGATGACATCACGCGGAGCGTCGACGTAAGAATCATTGCGGCGACGAACCGGGACCTCGAGCAGCTCGTCGTCGACGGCGAATTTCGAGAAGACCTGTTCTACCGGCTGAGCGTGTTTCCGATCCGGGTTCCCCCGCTGAGGGAGCGCAAGGACGATGCAGTACAGCTGGCGCAGCACTTCCTGGAGCGAACCTGTAATGACTTCGGCCGCAAGCCGCTGCGACTCACTCGCAGCCAGGTAGCGGAGATACGCGAATATGACTGGCCGGGTAACGTCCGCGAGCTAAAAAACGTGATCGAGCGTGCCGTGATTTTGTCGAAGGGCGAAGCCTTGCGGCTGGATCTGTCATTGCCGAGGCGCGGCGGACGCGGCAAGCAGGCCGATCCCGTTGTGCCATCCAAACCGGCCGATGGGATCCTTACCGACCAGGAGATGACCGCTTTCCAGAAAAGTAACGTGCTGGCCGCGCTCAACCAATCCGGCTGGAAGGTGTCGGGGGCTGGTGGCGCGGCCGAACTGCTTGGCGTACGGCCCACGACGCTCGCGCATCGAATCAAGACACTGGGCATCAAGAAACCTCGTTGACGCGCAATCGGGATATTCCCCGTCAGCGAAGACTGTTATTATTTTTCCCGGTCACGACTTGTCCAGGGCTGTTCCGTGCTGTATCGAGTATTTCTCCTGCTGATCCCCGTCCTGGTCTTATCCGGCGCTGTTGTCGCTGAAGACTCGCCGTCAGTCATCGTTCTCGACGAAAACGATCTGCCGGTCAACGTCCGCAGTGTACTCAAGATGCGCAACCTGCCGGCGACCAGCCTCAGCCTGTACGTGGAAAACCTCGATACCGGCGACGTGCTCCTGAGCTGGAAAGAGGCGGAACCCCGAAATCCGGCGTCGGTAATGAAGCTGGTCACGACCCTGGTGGCACTCGACAGGCTCGGACCGGCATACACCTGGAAGACGGAAATATTCGCGCTCGGCGAAATCAGCGGCGACACCCTGAGTGGCGATCTCCTTATAAAGGGCTATGGGGATCCGTTTCTCGTTACCGAACGCGTATGGCAAATGTTGCGCAACCTCCGGCTTACGGGGCTCCGGAAAATCACCGGTAATCTGCTGCTCGACGACAGTCATTTCCAGGTCGTCGACCACGACCCGGCCGCTTTCGACCGACAGCCGCTCCGTGCTTACAACGTAGCGCCGAATGCGCTAATGACCAATTTCAAGGTTACCCGCTTCTATTTCCAGCCGGACGCGAATAACGACAAGGTCGTGATTCGCATGGATCCGCAACTGGACAACCTGGATATAGAGAATCATCTGACGACTCGAGACGGCAGTTGCCGCGGTTACCAGAGAGGCATTGCGATCATACCGAACGAGTCCTATGACAGGTTTACGTTCAGTGGCCGGTTTCCTCGCGGTTGCGAGATTTACGCCATGGATCGAACCGCGATGAGTCATAACGAATTCACCTACGGCCTGTTCAAGTCCATATGGAGAGAGCTGGGTGGGGAAATCGAAGGCGGGTGGAAAAACGTTTCGGAGCCAACGGCCGACGAACCGCTCCTGATATACGAGTCAATGCCGCTGGCGGATGTAATCAGCAAAGTGAACAAGCACAGCAACAACGTCATGGCCCGTCAGCTTCTGTACACCATCGCGGCAGAAACTTACGGCGCGCCGGCCACGGAGGACAACGGGCGACGGGCCGTGATCGAATGGTTCGCGGAACAAGGCCTCGACTATGCGAACCTGAGCCTGGATAACGGAGCTGGCTTGTCACGCACCTCCCGTATGTCCGCACGCCAAATGGCCGAGCTGCTCAAGTTCGCATACCGCCAGCCATACATGCCGGAGTACCTGTCCTCGATGTCCCTTACCGGCCTGGATGGCACGATGTCGAGGCGCTTCCGGGAGGATAGCCTGACCGGGCGAGCCCACATCAAGACCGGCTCGCTCGATGACGTCAATGCGATCGCCGGATATTTGCAGGCCAGCTCCGGCGCCCGGTACGCTATCGTTGCCATGCAAAACCACAGGGAAATCCACCGGGGACCTGGCGAAGAAGTGCAGGAGGCGCTGTTGCGCTGGTTATACGAGCACTAGGCCACGTACTGAGCGCCAGCCTCGGGTCGGCCGTCTGCAAATGGCGACAGTCAGCCGGATGATGAGGCGACAGCGCGGAGGCGCATTGTCGGGCCTCTTTTAGTACACTCCCACCGTTCACCGGCGAGGACTCGCACTTGCGGCGCGCGGTCCCTTTGGGTTCGCCAGGGAGTATCACATGCGTTTGACCATCTGGCTGCTGTTCGTGGCAGCGCCGATCACAGCGTTTGCCGAAACCGCTTACGTCACGGACAACCTGCGCCTGGGCCTACACCAGGCTGAGGATACCAGCGACCGGGCATTCCAGACACTCGAGAGTGGCCAGGAGCTCGAGGTGCTGAGTCGTAATCGGAATTACGCCCAGGTCCGACTTCCGGACGGCACGCTCGGATACGTCAAGGTGGCATACCTGGTCGACGAGAAGCCGGCGAAACTCATCGTCACTCAGACACAGGCAGCGAACGAGGACCTGCAGCGGCGGTTGGCCGAGCTGAACGCAGCATTCTCACAGCCGGCGGCAACGATTGAAAAACTGGAGTCGGAGGTGTCAGAAGCCCGGGCTGCGCTCGATGCAGCGACGGCAAGGGTCGCTGCACTGGAAGACGATAACGAGTCGCTGCGTCGCGGCCAGGACCAGTACAAATTCAGTCTGCCGATCAACTGGGTCGCAGGAGCGCTGGCCTTTTGCCTGCTGGCCGGATTCCTGGGAGGCCTGTGGTGGACAGATTACCGCAGCCGCCAAAGGCACGGCGGCATACGCATCTACTGACTGGACGCGTCAGCTCGCCTGCGTCTGCCCGAGCGATGCGGTCGGCCGCGCACCCTGGTCGCGATACAGGCGCGAAGTGATGGCGCGGATATCGTCGACCTCTTTCATGATTATGCGAGCGCGCGAGATGACCTGCTGGCCGGCAACGGTAATGCCGTTGAGGCTCTTGCCCCTACGCGAAAACAGCTGCACGCCCAACTCCTCCTCGAGTAACTTCAGTTGCTTGCTGACACCGGGTTGCGAAGTGTAAAGCCGCTCCGCGGCCGCCGTGATATTCAGGCCGTTGTCGACGATAGCCAGCAAGTATCGTAGCTGCTGCAGTTTCATAGTCTCTCCGCTCCCCGGCGCGTGCTCGATTGTGTGATAGACCATCCGAGCTGCCTGAATGTTTCAGTGAATTTGAAAGAATTTCGGCACCGCGGATTCTTAATGAAAAACCGCTATTTAGAGGCGTACTGTGGCAGGGGCGCGACAAACCTGGCACCCGGTATATCTTGACAGTATCAACGACAAGTCCGTGCGGGTCGCGCCCGGCCCGGCAGGGGCAAAAGAAAAAGGAGCGAGCGAATGATCTACGACAGCATCCTGGACACGATCGGCAATACGCCCGTGGTCCGGCTGAACCGAATTGCGCCAAAAGGCATGGAAATGTATGTCAAGGTGGAAGCTTTCAATCCGCTGGGATCGGTCAAGGATCGCCTGGCTTTCGCCATCGTGAACGATGCCGAGCAGCGCGGCTTGCTGAAGCCGGGCCAGACGATCGTCGAGGCGACCTCGGGAAACACGGGTATCGCGCTGGCCATGGTCTGCGCCGCGAAGGGCTACCGCTTCGTCGCGACAATGGCCGAGTCTTTTTCGATCGAACGGCGCAAGATCATGCGCGCTCTCGGTGCGAGGGTCATTCTGACGCCGGCGTCCGAGCGCGGATCCGGCATGGTGCGCAAGGCGGCGGAACTGGCCGAGCGGTATGGCTGGTTCCTGGCGCGGCAGTTCGAGAACCCGGCGAATCCCGCTTACCACCGCAACACGACCGGGCCCGAAATTCTGCGGGATTTCGCCGGGCGTCGCCTCGACTACTGGGTGACCGGCTACGGCACGGGCGGGACCATGACCGGCGCGGGCGAAGTCATCAAGGCGGCGCGCCCTGCGGTAACGATCGTCGCGACCGAGCCGGCGGCGGCGTCCCTTTTGGCCGGCAAGGAATGGAACCCGCACAAGATCCAGGGTTGGACGCCCGACTTTATTCCGGACGTGCTGAACCGCGAGATCTATGACGAGCTGATACCGGTTACGGATGACGAGGCGATCGCGACGGCGCGGCGGCTCGCTGCCGAGGAGGGCATCTTCGTCGGCATCTCGGCCGGCGCCACACTGGCTGCGGCGTTCCAGGCGGCAAAGACCGCCGACCAGGGTTCCATATTTCTCGTTATGTTGCCGGACACGGGCGAGCGGTACCTGAGCACGCCGCTGTTCGAGGGCATCAGTGACGGCTCCGACGACGAATGGCTTGCCGAGCAGCCCGGCTGAACGGCCGAGGCCGAGGCGCCGCCGGCGCCCCGGCTTTTTCCAGTTGCTCGAAAGAGCTCCTAATTTTTTGATTCGATGCGACTTTTTCTCTGTGTTTCAGCCGCTCCTGAGACCGGGATCACAGCTTCCGGCCCGCTGCCGTGGCAATGTAGCCGCCTTGCAGTCGCCCCGCGCTGCGGGGGTCAAGGCAACAGAGGCTGGCTGGATGAGTGCCGAAGTTCACAACCTGGAGATTCGAAAGAACGTTGGGGCCGCCAAGGGATTGCTGCACTCGCTCGTTCCCAGGGCCCAATGCTTCTGTTTTTATGGCCTCGAACGCCAGTGTGTCTGGAGCAGCGACGGCGTCGAGGACTACGAGATCGACGATCTGGTCGGCGACCTGCCCGACGAGATCGTCGGCGGCAAGGATCCGGAAGCGGCCTGCCTGAAACGAAGCCTGACATCCGGGCGGACCCTGCTCCTGCTGCCGGTGTACGGTGACGCCGGTAAAGGCATAGGCCTGCTGGTTGCCGTCTTTTCGAAAAATGACGGCAAGTCGTCCTGGTTCAACCCGAGCCTGTTACAGAACATCCTGATGCCGGCCGTCGCGATCATCGGCGAGTCGCTTACGCTAGGTAGCCAGCTCGGGCGGGCGGTCAAGCGCTGCATTGCGGCCGAGGAAGAGCTGCAGCTCGTTTACAGCGTCGATGAAAAGATCCACGGCACGTCGCGCAGCCACTCGGGACTGGCACAGCTTGTCGGACAGAGCGGCCGTTTTCTGGGCATTGCCTACAGCGTGCTGCTGATGCCGGGCAAGCGTATTCGGATCAGCGCGACCCACTCCAGCTGGAAAACGGTCAACCGGAAATCCGTCGATCGCTACCTGATCGAGAAACTGTTCCCGAAACTGAGCGGCGCGAGTGCCCCGGTGATCTTCGACATAGCCCCCATCGCCGGCTCGGATCACATAGTGGACCAGGGCTACCAGGCGATGCTCTCGCCGCTCTTCGACCGACAGGGAAATCTCGAGGGTGCCATCGCCCAGTTAGGCCGGGTGGATGGACAGACATTTACCGAGAACCACAAGCGATTCATGTCGCACATCGTGCGCAAGGTCGAATACGTAATCGAGCAGTCGTTCGATTCCATGACCGGTCTCATGAACCGCTCCGGCTTCGAGGCACAGCTGCACGAGTCCGGCAAAGCGCTGGGGCGGGACGCCAACAGCCACCAGATAATCTATTTCGACCTCGACAACCTGCGCCTGGTTAATGACACTTTCGGCCATGCGGCCGGCGACCAGGTCATCATGCGCTTCGCGCAGATCCTGGAAGACCTGTTGCCGAAAAATGCCGTTGGTTCCCGGTTGACCGGCGATGACTTCGGGATTCTGCTGACTGCCGGCTCCACTGACGAAGCGGTCGCGCTCGCGATGAAGATCAAGGAAGCCTGCGACGACCTGCGCTACCTCGAGGGCGACAGGTCACTGCAGGTGACCAGCAGTGTCGGCGTCGCCGCATTCGAGCGGCCCGGTGGCGAGGGCGACGCGTTGACGGCGGCTCGCATCGCTTGCGACTCTGCCAAGGATCACGGCCGAGATCGAGTTGAAGTCTATAATCGCGACGACCAGAGCATCGTCCGGCGATATGACGACATGCACATCGTTGCCCAGATACAGCAAACCCTGGACAACGACGGTTTCGAATTGCTGGCCCAGCCGATTGTACGGATGGGCAAGAAGAAAGCAGCTGAGCGATACGAAATCCTGCTGCGCATGAACGATGGCGACGGTGACCGGATCTCATCCCCTGCCCTGATCTCCGCCGCGGAGCGTTACCAACTCATGCCGCAGATCGACAGGTGGGTCATATCGGCGAGCCTGAGAAAACTCAGCGAGCGGGCGCAGCTGCTGCGGGACACTGGCATGATCTTTGCGATTAACTTGTCGGGGCAGTCTCTGGGAGACGATGAGATCCTGACATTTATCCTCGAGGAAGTTGCGAATACCGGAGTCCCGTGGTCGTCGCTTTGCTTCGAAGTAACGGAATCCGCTGCCGTGTCGAATCGCGCCAAGGCACAGGCTTTTATCGACAGCCTCCGTCAGCGTGGCTGTCGCTTTGCGCTGGATGATTTCGGGGCAGGGCTTAGTTCGTTTGCCTATCTCAAGAATTTCAATATCGATACGCTGAAGATAGATGGCGGCTTCGTCCGCGACATCACCGACAACCGCATCTCGGAATCCATGGTCGCAGCCATCACGCAGGTCGCCAAGGTCATGCAGCTCGAAACGGTGGCCGAGTATGTCGAAACGGCGAAATCCAAGAAACTGCTCGGAAAGCTAGGCGTTGACTTCGCTCAGGGTCACGCGGTCGGCAAAACTGTGCCGCTCGACGACATACTGGCCGCGCTGGCCGATCAGCCGCAGAGCGCCTGAACGCTGACCGGGCCCCGACCGCCTTGCCTGGCCGCGTCCGGGTGCAGGCCCTAGAAAACGCCCGCCGCGAGGCCGGCCGCCATGGTCATTCCAAGCTCTTCGCATTCGGCCAGGCGGCTGTCCTCGAATTCGCCGACGACGAGCACCGGTTCCTGTACCTGCTTCAGTGCAAGGCCCTTGAGGATGCGCTGGATGCTGTTTACCGCGCCGGTTCCGTCATTGCCCGCGCGAACGAATAGCGCGTAAGGCTTGCCGTCGACCTTCTCCAGGCAAGGATAGTAGACGCGGTCAAGGAAATATTTCAGAGCGCCGCTCATGTAGCCGAAGTTTTCCGGTGTACCGAGTATCAGTCCGTCTGCCCACAGCAGATCGTCGGCGCCGGCATCCAGCGGATCGACGACCCGGACTTCGACTCCGTCGATATCGGGGTGCCGGGCGCCGCGTATTACCGCGTCGGCCATTTGCCGCGTGGAGCCGGTCTGGGAGTGATAGACGATCAGCAGATGTCTCTTTGCGGACATGCGTTGTCACCGGTGTGCTGTGGGTGCCTCAATGGTAACCTGAACGCCTGACTCCGGACCGCACGCCCGACGGGCGAGATACCGGATCCGACAGGCGGCCGACCCAGATGAGCAAACCCATGCAATCCGTCGCGGCACAAATCGTCGGCGGCCTCGACAGGCTGCTGCGCGGGACAGTCGAGAACTGGATGGATCGGCTCGAAGCACAGAGCCCCGGGGCTCTGCGACAGTATCTTCAGGCCGGTGGCAACGCTGCGGATCTGGGCAGACTGGTTGCATGCAGCGAGTTTGCAGCAGGCGTGTTGCTGCGAAATTGGGAGTGGTTTGCAGAGGCCATTGCCGCCGGAACGATGCGCCGGGCACACGACCGACGCATCCTGGCAGCCCGACTTTCCGGGGAGCTGGATGATTGCGACAGCCCTGACGAATTCAAGCGCCGGCTACGCGTCTTGCGGCAGCGCGTGTCGCTGGCAGTTCTCTGGCGCGAGCTGATCGCGAGAGGCAGCCTGGACGAGACCCTGGTGGCGTTGTCCGATTTTGCCGATCTCTCGATAGCCTCCGCCGTCCGGTACGCGAACACCGAGCTCAAGGCCCGATACGGCCGGGTACTCGACGATAACGGCGCGGTGCCCCTGGTCGTGCTTGCGATGGGGAAACTGGGCGGCAGGGAGCTCAACTTCTCGTCTGACATAGACCTGATCTTTCTGTACCCGGGTGGCTCCGATTCGGACGGAGAGCGGAGCCTGTCGGCGCAGGAATACTTCACGCGTTACTCGCGCAAGGTTGTGACCCTGCTGGAAGAAATGACGCCGGATGGATACGTTTTCCGGGTCGATACGCGCCTCCGCCCGTTCGGGGACAGCGGTGCGCCGGTAGCCGGGTTCGCCGCCCTGGAAAGCTACCTGCTGCAACACGGGCGAGGCTGGGAGAGATATGCCTATGTAAAGGCGCGCATTGTCACGCCCGGGCCGGACTCATCTATCGCCCTTGCCCTGCGACAGGATGTGATCGAGCCGTTCGTTTACCGGCGCTACCTGGACTACGGCGTGTTCGAGTCCCTGCGCGAGATGCACAGGCTCGTCGCGGCCGAAGTCCAGCGCCGGGATTTGCTGGATAACGTCAAGCTGGGACCCGGCGGCATACGGGAAATCGAGTTTATTGTGCAGTCACTGCAGCTGGTCCGTGGCGGCAGTGTGCCGGCGCTTCGTTCCGTAAGCCTCGCGGAATCGCTGAGCGCGGCGGCCGAGCAGCGCGAACTGACCCGGGACGTCGCGGAACACCTGATGCTGGCCTACCGATTCCTGAGGCGCCTCGAAAACGCCATCCAGGCGCTGCGCGACCAGCAGACCCACATGCTGCCGCAGACGGAAGCGGATCGGGCGCGGATCGCGTATGCATTGAATTACCGTGACTGGAACGCCCTGGCTTCGGATCTCGAAGAGCACCGCCGTTACGTAGCGGCGCAGTTCGCGGCAGTCGCCTTCCGAACAGGGCGGGAGCCCGAGGCCGTCGCCCGGGACGGAACGCTGGCCACGCTGTGGGAGAGCCATGCCGGCGAAACCGCGTGGCGGCAAGCATTCGACGAACTCGGTATCAGCGACAGCGCGGAGTGCGCAAAGGCGATCTCCGCTTTCGCGGGTCTGCCGGCGACTTTGCGCGTGGACGTGACTGCGGCCAAGCGCCTCCGGCAGTTCATCACCAACCTCCTGGCCCGGCTCGCCACGGTCGCAGGGCCCGCCGTGACTCTGCAGCGGGTGCTGCACGTGGTCGAACAGGTCCTCCGCCGCAGCGCCTACCTCGCGCTGCTCAACGAGAACCCCGCAGTCCTCGGGCGGCTGGTGGACCTTTGTTCGAAGAGTTCATACCTGGCCGAGGAGATTGCCCGGTTTCCAATCCTGCTCGACGAGCTGCTGGACGCCAGGCTCGCGGCGCATCCGCCAACGCAGGCGGAGATGCGCGCAGATCTCGAACAGCGCCGCCGCCAGGGCGAGCCCGGCGACAGCGAGCAACAGATCGAGCTGCTGGCCCAGTTCCAGCGGGCGATCCTGTTCCGGCTGGCGGTCGCGGACTTCAGCGGTACCTTGCCGATCATGAAGGTCAGCGACCGCCTGACGGAACTCGCCGAGATCATTCTCGACGAGGCGCTGAACATCGCATGGAAAGACACCGTTGCGCGCTTCGGCGCGCCCACCTACGTGGTGGATGGCCGCGTCAGGCCGGCCGGGCTCGGCATTATCGGTTACGGCAAGCTCGGCGGGATCGAACTGTCGTATCGGTCAGACCTCGATATCGTGTTCCTGCACGATTCTCGTGGAGAGTCCCAGCAGACTGACGCTGTAAAGCCCCTCGAGAACAGCATGTTCTTCGGCCGCCTGGTGCGTCGCCTTGTACATTTTCTGACGACGCAGACGGGCTCAGGCGTACTTTATGACGTCGATACACGACTACGTCCGAGCGGGCGCTCCGGGCTCCTGGTCACCAGCCTCGAGGCCTTCGAACGTTACCAGGAGGAGAATGCCTGGACCTGGGAGCACCAGGCATTGCTCCGGAGCCGGCCCGTCGCAGGCAGTGCGTTGGTTGCACGAGAGTTCGAGCGTATCCGGTCGCAGACGCTGCGCCAGCGGGTCCGCCGGGATACGTTGGCGGTCGAAGTCGCAAACATGCGCGCAAGAATGAGGAAGGAGCTGGATCGCAGTGACGACGCCCGCTTCGATCTTAAGCAGGGCCGCGGCGGCATAGGCGACATCGAGTTCCTGGTGCAGTATCTGGTGCTCGCCCATGCGGCCCGGCATCCTGCAGTTATCCATTACACCGACAATATCCGGCAGCTGGGCACGCTGGCGGCGGCGCGCTGCCTCCCGGAGCCCGATAGCCTCCGGCTGCAGGAGATTTACAAAGCCTACAGATCCAGGCTGCACCGACTGGCGCTCGACGATCGACCGCCCTTTGCCAGCGCGGACGAGTTCATTGACGACAGAAACCAGGTAATCGCCCTCTGGCAGAGTCTGCTCGAGGGTCCGGGCGACTGCGCGAACGGCGAATGAGACCGCGGCGCGCGGCGGGCAATGCCCTGTCGTTCCGAGCTTATGCGAGGGCATGACACGTTGCTATAATTCCCGCCTCGCATGTTCTGGTACGGGTGATCGCGGTGATTTCGAGATCTGGCAGGGTTGACGAAAATCTTATTCCGGCAAACGCGCAGCATAGTTACGAGGTGAGGCGGCGCGACCTGCCTCTGTCCTGCCCGATGCCCGGCATGTATCTCTGGAACTCACACCCGAAGGTGTACATTCCCGTGCAGGAGACAGGCCAGGCCAAGTGTCCGTATTGCGGAGCGGAGTACAGTCTGGCGGATGCCGACTGAAGCGGTGCATATCGTCACCGGCGGCGCCGGATTCATAGGCAGCAACCTTGCCCGGCTGCTGATCGAACGAACTGGAGACGACGTTATTGTCGTTGACGACCTCAGCGACGGTCACAAGTTCGCCAACCTCGCAGACCTGTCGATTGCCGATTACCTCGACAAGGACGAGTTCCTTGCGTTGCTGCGTTCGGGCTCATCGTTTGCATCAGGCATAAAGTCGATCCTGCATCAGGGGGCGTGCTCGGTCACGACGGAGTGGGACGGCCGCTACATGATGCAGAACAACTACACCAGTTCGAAGGAAATCCTCGACTATTGCCTCGAGCGGGAGATCCCGTTCATCTATGCTTCCTCGGCGGCGGTTTACGGTAGTTCGACCGGGTTCGCCGAGCATCCGGCAAACGAAAAGCCGCTGAACGTCTATGGGTATTCCAAGCTGCTATTCGACCAGTACGTACGAAGGCTGTCGCTGTCGCCCCGGCAGCAGGTTGTCGGGCTGCGCTACTTCAATGTCTATGGCCCGCGTGAGCAACATAAGGCCGGTATGGCGAGCGTCGCCTGGCACTTCAACCGGCAGCTTGCGGAGACTGGCGAGGTTCGCCTGTTCGAGGGCTCCGGCGGCTATGCCGCCGGCGAGCAACGGCGTGATTTCGTATACGTCGACGATGTTTGTGCCGTAAACCTCTGGTTCCTCGAACACCGCGGTATTTCTGGCGTCTTCAATTCGGGCACCGGCAGGGCGCAGACATTCAACGAAGTGGCGCAAGCGGTTATCGACTGGCATGGGCGGGGCAGTATCCGCTATGTGCCGTTTCCCGAAGGCCTGCGGGATGCGTACCAGAGTTATACCTGCGCGGACCTGACGGCCCTGCGAGCGGCTGGCTGCGACGTCGAGTTCCGCGATGTCGCGCACGGCGTCAGGACCTATCTCGACACGATCAACGGCTGACCGTGAGTCCTGACCGGCCAGCCGTTCTGATCGTCGGCCCGTCCTGGGTCGGCGACATGGTCATGGCGCAATCGCTTGCCATTTTGGTCGCGAAGCGTCGCCCGACGGTGGCGATCGACATGCTCGCTCCGCAATGGTCCTTGCCGATCATTGCCCGGATGCCCGAGGTCCGCAGAGGCATCGTCCTGCATACCGCGCACGGCGAGTTGGGTTTTAACAAGCGCCGCCATCTCGCCGCCTGGCTGCGGCCGGCGGGCTATGAGCAGGCGATCGTGCTGCCGCGCTCGTGGAAGGCCGCGCTCGTGCCCTGGCTCGCAGGTATCCCCCGCCGCACCGGTTTTCGCGGCGAAATGCGGTTCGTGCTGATCAATGACCGGCGCCCTTTCGACCCGGATGTGCTGGACCAGACCGTCAAGCGCTTCGTCGCGCTCGGCCTCGAGCCCGGCGAGACGCCGGGTGAAATTCCGCAGCCTGGCCTTCGAGTCGACCGTGACCGGCAGCGGGCGAGCATCGAGCGGCTGGGGCTCGACCTGGGCCGGCCCGTGATCGCCATGATGCCCGGAGCCGAGTACGGCCCGGCCAAGTGCTGGCCGATCGAATACTACCGCGAGCTCGCGACGCTGCTGGCCGCGCGCGGCTACGCGGTCTGGGTGTTCGGGTCGGCCAGGGAAACCGGGCAGGGCGCGACAATCGCCGTCGACGGACAGGCCACGAACCTCTGCGGCCTTACGACGCTCGAGGAAGCCATCGACCTGCTCGCTGCCTGCAGCCAGGCCGTGACGAACGATTCCGGGCTGATGCATGTCGCGGCAGCCGTCGGCAGCCGCGTCGTGGCGCTGTACGGTTCGAGTTCGCCTGCGTTCACGCCACCCCTGACGGACAACAAGGTCGTCCATTACCTCGGCCTCGACTGCAGCCCCTGCTTTGAGCGCCAGTGTCGGCTGGGCCATCTCGATTGCCTGCGCAAGATCCGCCCGTCGGAGGTCCTGGCGAGCATTATTGCAGGCGAAAAGTCGCTTCGTCTGGGGCAGAAATAGGCCATAAATAGCGCTATCTTCTCCAATAATGACAACATCGCGGATTTATCTGCCAGGTTCGAAATGTATCCTGGAAAATCATAATCAGCCCGAATATCTTCAAAAATGACGTTCTTGCCACATAATTTCGGCAAAGTTCTGAAAAACGGGTCGGTGGGCTGCCGGCTCGCCACGACCTTCGGGGCGCCGGCGGCAGCGCAACTTGGAAAGAGTCGGGCGGGCCTGCTGAAAATCAGGGAAAATGGCAGAATTCGCTTCTATAAATGCCAAAAAAGCATCTAAATTACCGGAAAGTGCTATTCCGACCGAGCCAGCGCCCGATCGATCATCGAGGTTACCTGCGCCAGCCGGATAAGCCCCATGGCGCCGGGATCCCGGACCCGCTGGCCCCAGCGCAGTTCGGCGACCTCCTTGCCCAGGAATTGTCGGCAGGCTTCCGGGTACACGTTCACGGTGAGTTCCCGGCTCAGGTACGGGCCGGTGCGTTCCGGGTTCGACGTCGCGTACAGGCCGACTACCGGTGTGCCGACGGCTGTCGCCATGTGAGCCGGCCCCGAATCGGGGCAGAGTACGAGGTCGGATTCGGCCAGCAGTGCGAGGAGTTGCTTCAGGCTCGTTTGCCCGACCAGGTCGTGCACACCGCGCTCGCACATTTTGCTGATAGCCCGTCCATACTCCCTTTCGGTTGCCGAGTTGCCTCCGGTCAGCAGGACCTGGCAATCGTATTTACGCACGGCGTGGTTAGCTGCCGCCGCGTAGTTCTCGGCGCTCCAGTTCCGGAAGTTGCGAAATCGCTGGCTGCTGCAGGGGCTGATGACGACTAGCGGCTTGCCGGCCACGCGGAAGCCCTCCGCAAAGTCCCGCTGCGACTCGGTCAGCGGGATATCCCAGCGCAGCTTTTGCGGCGGGACGCCGATGGTTCTCGCGAATTCCATCATTGCGTCCAGCACGTGCTGGCCGCGAGTGGCCGGGATCCTGTGGTTCGTGAAGAGCCACTGGAAATCCCGCGCCCTGGCGAAGTCATAGCCGATCCTGACAGGACTCCGTACGATGAGGTTAATCAGATTGACCCGCATCGATGCATGCATGCACAGGGCTGCATCGAATCGTCGGTCGGCCAGTTTCCGTCGGAGTTCACGTCGAGCCTGCTGCCCGCGGGATTTATCGAAAATGATAAACTCGATGCCCGGTATGTCTCCCAGGAGTGCCGCTTCGGTCTTGCCGATGATCCAGGTCAGTCTCGTTTCGGGCCATGAATCCTGGATGGAACGAACTACGGCCAGCGCGTGGCATGTGTCACCGATCGCCGAAAGACGAATAACGCAGATACTTTCGGGCGGCGTATGTTTCAGCATCAATCGAAGAGTTTGAAGGGCAGGCGGGCATGACAGAAGCCGTCGAGAAAACCGGCAACGGCGCCATCCTATACGATACTGACTTGCTGGACCACGTGTCGGAAAGGACGTTTTCGGCGAGTGCATGGAAGACCGTCAAACCGGTCGAGAGCGCGCTGCGGTCGGGTGGCAGGGGCTACACGATCATCGTGGGTGACGGCAAGCGCGAGTTCGTGCTGCGGCATTTCCGTCGCGGCGGCCTGGTTGGGCGGGTCATCCGGGACTCGTACGTCTGGCGTGGTGAGGACCTTACCCGCTCATTCTCCGAGTGGCGACTGTTGCGCAAGATGCTCCGCCTCGGACTGCCGGTCCCACAGCCGGTCGTCGCCCGCTATTGCAGGCGGGGACCTTTTTATTCTGCGGATCTCATCATGCTGCGGATTCAGGGCATCAAGCCGTTGTCGATGCGCCTGGCCGAGCTGCGACGCGATGCGGGCTATTGGCAGTCTGTCGGTGCCGGTATTGCCAGGTTTCACCGTGCCGGCGTCAACCATGCGGATCTCAATGCCTACAACGTCCAGCTCGAGGAAGACGGCAAGTTGTGGCTGCTCGACTTCGACAAGGGCCGTATCGAAGCGGCCGGCGCCTGGCAACAGCGTAACCTCGGCCGTCTGCACCGGTCGCTGCAGAAAGTCCGCAAGCTGGACCCCCGGATTTACTTCACCCCGGACGACTGGGAGGCTTTGCTGGAAGGCTACTTCCAGGCATCCAGATCCGCGTAGTAATCCGGGTACGGTGGCGGCAGGTTCTTGAACTTGCGATGGATCCAGTAGTACTGCTCCGGGCAGCGCCGAATCTGCTGTTCCAGGATCGCGACGTATTTCTTCGTGTCCTCGACCGGGTCGTCGCTCGGGAAATCTTCGATGGGCGGCAATATCGACAGCAGGTAACCTCCGTCGGGAAGCCGCGTGGGGAAGAACGGCAGCGTTACCGCGTTGCCGAGCCGGGCGAGCGTCCCTGTAGCAGTGTTCGTCATCGCCGGTATGCCGAAGAAGGGGATGAGTGCCGACTGCTTGCGATTATACGATTGGTCCGGCGCGTACCAGACCGGCGTACCCTCGCGAAGGCTTCGGACCATGCTCTTGATGTCGCTTTTCTCTATCGTGCGGCGGGCCGAAACCTCTCGCCCGGTTCGCAGGACTTCAGTGAGGAACTGGCTCCGGTGACGGCGAAAGACGGCATCGAAAGGCGGGCTGCGAAGGCGCAGCACGCGTCCGCTGACCTCCAGCGAGGTAAAGTGTGCGCTCAGGAGTATGATGCCGCGTCCTTCGCGTACGGCCTTGTCGATATGCTCCGTGCCCTCGATCCGGGTAATTGCGAGGAGCTTCTCGTCCGAGGCCCAGCGCCCCAGTCCCAGCTCCATCAGCGAAGCGCCGAGGGCTTCGAAATGCGCTCGGGCCAGCCGGTTGCGCTCGTCGTCGGAGAGTTCGGGGAACGCCAGCGCCAGGTTGCGGCGCGTGATCGCCCGCCGTTTTGCCGCAAGCCGGTGTAATACCCGGCCGAGAAACTTGCCGAGCCCGATCTGGACCCTGAACGGCAACAGGCAGGTCATCCTCAGCAAAAGCAGCCCGAACCAGGCTGGCCAGTAAGGAGGTGTCCAGAAGTGGCTGAGCGGCACACGGTCGGTCTTCTTCATGTCCGGAGTGTAACGACTGGCAGGACCCGGCAAAACACCCGGGGGCGCTCGCCGGAACGCGAGGCATCCCGGCGAGCCACATACCGGAATCCGGGCGGGTTCGAATCGGGGTGATGCGACACGTGTCCATGCGCATTCGGCCGGGAGGACATACAATGCGTCTTCGTAAGTCGGCCTCGATTTACGGGCTACCTTTTCCTCTGGAGGCAGCGAGCGACATGCGACACCTGTGGACTGCTTTGGCGCTGGTCCTGTTCCTTCCCATGGGCGCGGGAGCTACAACCCTGCTGTTCCCCAAGCCGGCGGAACTGGAGCCTGACGTCGCCTTCTGGCGTTCCGTTTTTTCCGAGTATCGGGACGACGAGGGCGTACTGCACGATAGTGTCAACCTGGCCGTGGTCTATGAGCGAATGGCCATGCCGTCTTCTGTCAGCCGCCGCGAGCGCAACAAGCGCGTGGAGAAGAGGCGGGAACACTACAAGCAGGTACTGGCCGCGCTCTCGACCGGGAATCGCAACAATCTGAGTGCGGAAGAGCAACGGGTACTGGCTCTTTGGCCGGAAGACGTCAGCAACGAGACGCTGAAGCAGGCAGCAGGCCAGATACGCTTCCAGCAGGGTCTGTCCGACCGTTTCGCAGAGGGATTGCGGCGTGCCGGGCTCTGGCGGCAGCATGTGCACGACGAACTCACCAAGTACGATGTGCCCGTGCAGCTCGCGGCGCTTCCCCACGTCGAGTCGTCCTACAACCCCGCTGCGCAGTCGCATGTTGGCGCTTCCGGGATCTGGCAATTCACGCGCAGCACGGGCAGGCGATACATGCGCATCGACCACGTAGTGGACGAGCGCAATGACCCGTTTCTGGCGACCACCGCGGCTGCCAAGCTGCTGTCGTACAACTATTCCATCGCCGGCAACTGGCCCATGGCCATTACAGCTTACAACCACGGGCTTGCCGGGGTAAGGCGTGCGATGCAGCAGTTCGGCGACGAAGCCTACGCTGACATTCTCCGCAATTATAAAGGCAGGACATTCGGCTTCGCCTCGAGAAATTTCTATGTGGCGTTCCTGGCGGCGATGGAGATCGATCAGGATGCTGACCGCTATTTTCCAGGGGTCAGGCCCGAGCAGCCGGTAGTGTACGAGGTATTCAGGCTGGATGAATATGTGCCGGCGGATGCACTGGCAAGTGTCCTGGGACTGAGCGAGCGCGAACTTGCCTCTCACAACCCGGCGATGCAGGCAACGATCTGGCAGGGCAGCAAATATGTGCCCCGGGACTTCGAGGTGCGCGTACCACGCGAGCGTCTCGGGGCACCGGCCATCGAGCTGCTCGCTTCCATCGATAGCGGGCAGCGTTTCGACGCACAGCTTCCGGATCTTTATCACAGGGTGGCGAGCGGCGACACGTTGTCGGAGATAGCGGACGCGTATGGCACGACCGTGTCTACACTCGTTGCTCTGAATAGCCTGAACAGCCGCCATCGCATTCGCGCGGGCCAGCAACTGCGCCTCCCGGCCGCCGGACCTGCCCCCGTCCAGGTAGCAGCCTTGCCTGAAGAAGAACCCGCCCTCGCCGAACCGGCGGTAAACGAGCCCTCGCCCGAAATGCTTGCAAATGCGCCGGCGATACCGGAGGGCCCGGTTGCCCCGGACATGCAGCCATTGGCCGAGGGGTCCGCCGAAGGGATACTGGGAGAAGAGGCAGAAGAGACCTTGATAGAAACGCTGCAGTCGGCCCTCCTCGCCGACCCCAGCGACTACAGTGTTGCCTCGGATCAGACGATCGAGGTGCAGCCGCTGGAAACACTCGGCCACTACGCCGACTGGCTCGGAATCAGGACGCAGAGACTGCGGGACATAAACGGCCTGGCGTTCAGGACGCCGGTCGAGGTGGGCCAGCGTATCAAGCTGGATTTCAGTAGCGTCGGGGCCGACAGTTTCGAAGAACTCCGGAGCGCGTACCACCGCCAGCAGCAGGATGCTTTCTTCCGGGGTCACCGAATTACCGGCGTGCAGGACCATGTCATGGAGAACGGCGAATCGGTGTGGGTGCTCGCACTGCGACGCTACGACGTGCCTATCTGGTTATTGCGCCAGTACAACCCGGAGCTCGATCTCGGCCGTGTTGCTATTGGCGTGACAGTTCGCTTCCCGCTCCTGGCGACGGAAGCCGGCTGACGCGAGGCCCGCCGCGTGCCACTCGTCATCCTCGTCCGCCTGCTACCAGTTGCGCTGGCCGTCGCAGCGGCTGTTGCCTACGTCATCCATGTCGAGGGCGCCAAAGGCTACCCGGAACGAAACGCGCTCCCGATGCTGCTGGCGCTGGGGCTCGGGCTGATCGTGCTGATCCGCGGAGGAGGCAACTGGACGAAAGGCGGATGGAGCTGGTTGCTGGGCTCCGTGGGCTATGCAGTGCCCGCCCTCGGACTCTCGTTGTACCTGCATTATGGCTTTGCGAATGACGTCGGCGGAATGTTCAGCGATGCCATCTACCCTTATGAACTGTTTCGGTACCTCCCTTATTACACGACCGGTGCGGGCGGCATCGGGTTCGCAATCGGCTGGATCGTCGGCCGCAACATCCAAAGGTGATTTTGTGAAGTGCGTGCGGTTGACCTTCCTTAGCGGTTTGCTAATCTGCTGCAATCCAACCTACGAACAGGTATGACATGTTGGCAGACAGCTTGAAGAGGCCAGGCGGTGCGGTACTCATCGCTGTGGTCGTGCTCCTGGCTGGTCTGCCTTGTGGTGTCGCCCAGGCAGGCGATTTCCCGACGGCTGAAAAGGTCGTCGTCGAGAAAAAGAAACGCAAACTGCACCTGGTTCGGGACGGAGTCCCGTTTCGCAGCTACGACATCGCGCTCGGCACGTCGCCCGAGGGGCACAAGGAGCAGGAGGGCGACTCGAAGACCCCGGAGGGCACCTACCTGCTGGACATGCGAAATCCCGACAGCGACTTTTTCCTCTCGATACACATCTCCTACCCGAATACCCATGACCGCCACAAGGCCGCCTCGAACGGAGTGGATCCCGGCGGGCAAATCATGATTCACGGACAACCGAACATCCCGACTTATTCTGCGGGTTATTACAAGAGCTCGGATTGGACGAACGGGTGTATCGCGGTCTCCAATTCGGCAATGATCGATATCTGGCTGATGACGCCGGATAATACGCCGATCGAAATTCTTCCCTGATTCCCGGAGGGCCGGACAGAGCTTTCTGCCGCTGCCCGCCCACGAGACAGCAGACTTGCAGCATTCGAACCTAGCCGGCAGTAGCGCGATCCGGGCGGACACGGGTCAAACGGTGGACGCGGCCGTCTGGCCCGAGGGCAGCCTGGAGGTGCTCTCGCAGTTCGAGGTCGAGCAGTTGCGCAACCAGGGCGAGGGCGGTCTCTACTATCTTTTGCGGCGCTGCGTTCTGGCGGTTCTGAACTCCGGTGCGGCGACCGACGACGTCCGGGAGATCCTGGACCGCTACAGAAATTTCAAGCTCGGATTCGTCCAGCAGGATCGCGGCCTCATGGTCGTGCTCAAGCATGCGCCGGCGACTGCATTTGTCGATGGCGTGATGATCCGTGGCATTCGCGAACTGCTCTTTGCTGTCCTAAGGGACATCGTATTTACAAACAACGAGATACGCGAAAGCGGCCGCTTCCAGCTGCAATCCTCGGACAACATAACGAACGCAGTATTTCATATCGCGCGCAATGCCCGCCTGTTGGAGATACCTGCCGATACGAACCTCGTCGTCTGCTGGGGTGGTCACGCCATCAGCCGTGATGAGTACGACTATACGAAGAAGGTCGGGTACGAGATCGGCCTGCGCGGGATGAACGTCTGCACAGGATGCGGACCGGGGGCCATGAAGGGGCCGATGAAGGGCGCGACGATAGGCCATGCCAAGCAGCGGATTCGGGATGGCCGGTACATCGGCATTACCGAGCCAGGGATCATCGCGGCCGAGCCGCCGAATCCGATCGTGAATTCCCTGGCAATCATGCCCGATATGGAAAAGCGGCTGGAGGCATTCGTCCGGGTAGGTCACGGGATCGTTGTCTTCCCTGGCGGAGTGGGCACGGCCGAGGAGATCCTCTACCTGCTTGGTATCCTGCTGCATCCCGACAATCGCGATCTGCCATTCCCGCTGATCATGACGGGGCCGCCGGACAGCGAACCCTACTTCCGGCGCATCAACGAATTCATCGGCGCTTCGCTCGGCGAAGATGCGCAACGGCGATACGAAATCATTATCGATGACCCCGAGTCTGTCGGACGGAAGATGCAGTCGCAACTGGGCGGCGTGAAGGAGTTCAGAAAGGAACAGGGCGACGCCTACTATTTCAACTGGCGCCTGAAGATCGACCACGACTTCCAGGCACCGTTCAAGGCCACTCATGCTTCTATGGAAGCACTCGATGTCGATGAATCGCTGCCCGTACACCGCCTGGCAGTGAATCTGCGCCGCGTATTTTCCGGAATCGTGTCCGGCAACGTGCGCGAGGAGGTAATCGCCGCGATCGAGAAAGACGGACCTTTTTACATAAACGGGTCGGGCCGAATCATGGGGCTCCTCGACGAACTGCTCGCGTCCTTCGTGGCGCAGGGCCGGATGAAGATCGCGGCAGAAAAATATTCGCCTTGTTACCGTGTCAGTGTCTGAGCGGCATTTAGTCAAACGGCGAGCAATGCCGCACCCTGCGGGCTTTCATTAAGTCAAGAAAGTGCCGCAAGCCCTTGATCGGCGTAAGGAAGTCACGAGCATCGTTGTGATCTACTTCCTATGTGCGGCGGCCCCGGATCCGTAGTATCGGCTGCAAAGGAACTGCGGGGTTCAACCAGATGCAGGATCGCAACGGAAGCAAGTGGGGGAAGGAGTTCGTGGCCGTCGACGGTGTCGATTCTGCACTCGTCGACGAAGCCCGGGATGGGCAGGCCAGGACTCCCAACGGCGACGGCTGGCAGCAGTATCGGCGCTGGATCTCCAAGGCACCGGCACCGCGGCAGCGCCGCGGCGGTATCGATCCGACACTATATACCTGGAAGGGTTACCGGAGCTGGACCGAACAGATCAAGCGTAACTGGCCTGACAAGGCCTGACAGGTTTCTTGTCCTCTAACTAAGCGGCCGCGGATTCTTCCGCCGCCGTTTTTTTTTCAACCACGGTTGTTACGCGTACTCCTGACCGGCTTCGAACCCCGTCGCCGGAGACCGGCGAAGTACGTGCGACAGTTCTCCGTTTCGCAAGAAATTCCGCATCCGAAATCAAGCTGTGATGCGCCTCACGGCGAATTGGCACACACGTCTTTATATTTCACGCCAACACTTATTTGATCGTGAATCAAATTCCCATGTCCGAAAAGTGTTCACATAATCAAATGCCGGAGTCCGGCTGGAAAAACGAATCCGCCCGGCAGCGTTGGGAACTGTTCCACAGGGCAATTGCCCACGCGAAACAGTCCAATCTTAATGCAATGGCTGAATCCGACGCGGTGGCCCCAACTCCAAGGCGTCGCCGCGCGATGCTGACGGTCGCCAAGTAAGCGGGCAAGGACGCCCAACCCAGAATGGAATGCCTGCTGCAGTATCTTGACGACCTGGACGACGCAGTCTATGCGCTCGCCCTGCAGGGAGAGCGTATACGTCGCGCTGCGATAGCCTTCGCCGTCCTGTTAACAGCCCTTGCCGGGCAGGTCCTGGCCGTTCTTGTTGCGCTGAGCCAGCCCGCCCTCGGAGCCGGCGCCGCAGCGCTGCTGACGGTCGTGCTGATGTACCGCTCCGTTACCCTTCGATCCCCTCGCGACGATATCGCTCTGCTGCAAAGCTGAGCCTTGGCGGTGGCCGATCGGCCACCAGCCCTTGAAATAGCCCGATCAGGCATTATGGTGTCTTCCGCTGCGCAGCCGAATTGCCGGCTGCGGCCGGCGTGCAATGCACAAGGAGTCCGATCCCGTGACTGTAGAGGGTACAAAGGAAACACTCGGTTTCCAGACAGAGGTGCGGCAGTTGCTGCACCTGATGATTCATTCGCTGTACAGCAACAAGGAGATATTTCTCCGTGAGCTCATTTCGAACGCATCGGACGCCGCGGACAAGCTGCGCTTCGAGGCATTGGCTTCGCCCGGGCTGCTGGAGGATCAGCCAGAGCTGAAGATACGCGTCGTGTTCGATCCGGAGGCGCGTACGGTTGCGGTGATCGACAATGGCATCGGCATGTCCCGGGACGAGGTCATCGCCAACCTCGGCACTATCGCGAAATCCGGCACCGCCGAATTCCTGGGCCAGATGACCGGCGATCGTCGCAAGGATGCGACGCTGATCGGCCAATTCGGCGTGGGATTCTACTCGGCATTCATCGTTGCGGACCGCGTTGTTGTCGAGACTCGCCGCGCGGGCCTGCCCGAGGACCAGGGCGTCCGCTGGATTTCGGATGGCCAGGGTGAGTTCACGGTCGAACCCGTATCCCGGCCTGAGCGTGGGACCTCTGTCACTCTGCACCTCAAGGATGACGAATCGGGTTTCACCGAGTCGTATCGTCTCGAGGCGCTGATCCGGAAATACTCTGACCACATTGCCTTTCCGGTGGATTTGCAGGAGAGCGGTAAGGGCGCCGGGGATCCGCGGGTCGTAAACTCGGCAACAGCCCTTTGGACGCGTTCGCGCTCCGATATCAGCGATGACGAATACCGGGAATTCTACAAACACCTGGCCCACGATTTTGCCGATCCGTTGCTCTGGAGCCACAATCGCGTCGAAGGCAAGCGGGAATACACGAGCCTGCTTTATATCCCGTCCCGTGCACCGTTCGATTTATGGAACCGGGAGGCGCCGCGCGGGCTCAAGCTTTACGTGCAACGCGTCTTCATCATGGACGACGCCGAGCAATTCCTGCCGCTCTACCTGCGTTTCGTCAAGGGCGTTATCGATTCGTCCGACCTTCCGCTCAATGTGTCAAGGGAACTGCTGCAGCAGAATCCAGAACTCGACGCGATGCGCGGAGCCCTGACGCGTCGAGTCATAGACATGCTCTCAAAACTCGCTGCATCGGGCAGCGACGAAGATCGCGCGAGCTATGACAAGTTCTGGCAGGGGTTCGGGCAGGTACTGAAGGAAGGCCTGGTCGAGGATGCGCAGAATGCCGACAAGCTGCTCAAGCTCCTGCGCTTCGCAAGCACGCGCGATGCGTCGGGCGCACAGTCTGTATCACTCGCGGATTACCTGGCGCGTGCCCCCGAATCCCAGGAGCGGATTTACTATCTGCTGTCTGACAATCCGGCAACTGCCCGCTCCAGCCCACACCTCGAGAAATTGCGAGATCGCGGCATCGAGGTGCTGCTGTTGACTGACCGGATCGATCCGTGGATGGTGGCTCATCTGCCGGAATTCGAAGGCAAGGCTTTTCAGGACGTCGGCCGCGGCCAGGTGCCCCTGCCGGAGTCCGGGGGGGAGCTGACGCAGGACGCATTGAACGAAGAGCACAAGCCGTTCCTGAAGAAGATCCGGCGCACACTGAAGGACCGGGTCGAGACGGTCAACGTGAGCCAAAGGCTGGTCGATTCACCAGCCTGCATCGTCACGGGTGAGCAGGAACTGACACCTCAACTGCGCCGGATGCTGGCGGCCGCGGGCCAGGCGATCCCGGAATCGAAGCCCACGCTGGAGATCAATATCGGCCACCCGCTCGTGGAGCGCCTGGCTGCGGAGATCAATGAGCATCGCTTCGAGGCACTGTCGAACATCGTGCTCGACCACGCATTGCTGGCGGAAGGGGAGCAGCTCGAGAATCCGGTGGAGTATGTGCAGCGCATGAACAATCTCTTGCTCGAACTGGGCGGCGCAGTGGCCTGATCGCGAAATTCAGAGCCGGCCGCTGCGCATGTGGGGGACGACGAGTATGCGCTCGATCATGCCGAACAACAGTTCGGTGCCTATCGCCAGAATAGCCGCCGGGATGGCTCCCTGCAGTATCAGGCCTGTGTCATTGAGTGCGAGGCCGGTGACGATTGGATCCCCGAGGCCGCCGGCGCCAATGAACGCGGCGAGGGTGGCCGTGCCGATACAGATTACCGCGGCGGTGCGGATGCCGGCCAGCACATGCGGCATCGCGAGGGGCAGGAACACGTAACGCAACTCCTGCGTGCGAGTCATGGCCATTGCAGCGGCGACCTGGCGGTAACCTGGAGGTATTGCGAGCATCGCGGCGATCGTGCTTCTCGCAATAGGCAGCAGGGAATACAGGAAGAGCGCAATTACAGCCGGTTTCTGGCCTACGCCGACCAGCGGAATCATCAGTGCAAGGAGCGCGATCGACGGCACGGTCTGCATCAGGCCGGCAAAATAGAGAAAGGCATTCGACAGCGTCCGCTGGCGATGCACGGCCATTGCGATGCCAACGCCGATCCCGATCGCGGCCAGCAGTGCAAGAGCCGTGAGTTTCAGGTGGCGCTGCGTATTGCGCCAAAGTCCCGCAACGATTGGCGACGCCCCGTGCCCGGCTGATACCAGATCCTCTTCGTCGAGAAAGGCCGCTGCAACATCCTCGATCCTTACACTTGAATCGAGCACGGCCAGGTTCATCTGTCTCATACGATCGTTATCGATTCGTCCGGACAGCCTGGCCAGCAAGTCCCTGACTTCGCGTGGCAGCTCTTTGTGGGTCAGGAATGCCGCGAGGTAAGTCGGGAAATAACCGAAGTCGTCGTCAAGCACGACAAGGTCGGAGCGGATGATTTCGCCGTCTGTCGTGTAGACCGCGATGACGTCCACCTGTGCCGATTCGATCGCCTGGTAGGCCAGGCTGTGCTCGATGCCCCGGGCAGCCTGCGACAGTCCATAGGTTTCCTTGAGGCCGTTCCAGCCATCGCTTCGGCTGAGGAACTCATGAGGCAACGCGACGCGTAGCTCCGGGTGGGAGCGCAGGTCGGAAATACGGGTAACGTCGAGAGTCTCTGCAAGCCTGCGGGTGACGGCAAGCGCGTAGGAATTGTCGAAACCAAGCGGCGGCAGCAGTTCGAGATTGAGCTCGGCCAGGGCCTCGATTATTGATTCGAGGTCACGCAGGTCGGGCTTCTGGAGGATGACCTCCGATATCGTGCCCGTGTATTCCGGATACACGTCGATCGCGCGGGTGCGCAGTCCCTCGAACGCGATCTTGGTGCCATTGAGCCCCTGGCGTCGCTCGACCGTGTGACCGTGGTGTTCCAGCAGACGGGCTGCGACCTCGGCAAGAATGTAGCTCTCGGCAAATGCCTTGCCTCCGATGACTATGCCGTCTGCACGCGGCGGCAGCAGGACGAGGATGCCGACAACCAGGATGGGGAATCGGCTCATTCGGGCTGCGCCTCCAGGCCGCGGCAAAGCCTGTTCACATATTCGCTGGCGGGATTTTTGACGACATCGGCAACGGGACCGTGCTGCATGACCGTCCCCCCCTGCATGACTACCATGTAGTCCGCGAGATTAATGGCCTCCTGGGGCTCGTGCGTCACGAGGACGGAGGAGATCGGCTCATGCCTCTGCAGGTCGAGAAAGCTCTGGTGAATGCTCTGGCGCGTCACGGAATCCAGGCCCGAAAACGGC